>Ga0268251_10000034_pt1 | contig 145424 bp, 158 predicted proteins | sample AgamicAsMae_FD_200527 | JGI IMG/M metagenome (GOLD analysis project Ga0268251, IMG submission 200527) | Agave microbial communities from Guanajuato, Mexico - As.Ma.e (v2) (version 2) | ecosystem: Host-associated > Plants > Phyllosphere > Phylloplane/Leaf | place: Guanajuato, Mexico... | reverse complement strand
CCATTGTGACAGCGCTCGGTGCGATTACCTGGCCGATTGTGGCCGTCGGTGCGGCGATTGTGGCCGGGGCGCTACTCATCCGCAAATATTGGGAGCCCATCAGCGCATTTTTCTCGGGGGTGATTGAGGGCATCATGAGTGCCTTTGCACCGGTCGGGGAATTGTTCGCTCCACTGGCTCCCATCTTTGACGGACTCGGTGAGAAGCTGCGCGGCGTCTGGCAATGGTTTAAAGAGCTGATTGCACCAGTCAAGGCCACGCAGGAGACGCTAGATAGCTGCAAAAATGTCGGCGTCATATTTGGTCAGGCACTGGCCTCTGCCTTGATGGCTCCGCTAAATGTTTTTAACAAGCTGCGCAGCGGTGTCGACTGGCTTCTCGAAAAACTCGGCATCATCAACAAAGAATCGGACAGCCTCGACCAGACTGCCGCCAAAACCAACGCCGCCACGCAGGGTAATTCCTACATCCCGGCAACCAGTACATATGGCGGCTATCAGGCTTACCAGCCAGTTACCGCACCGGCGGGACGCTCTTACATTGACCAGAGTAAAAGCGAATACAACATCACTCTGCCGGGAGGTGTTGCACCGGGGCATCAACTTGACAGACAGCTACGCGACACGCTCGGACAGATTGAGCGCGAAAAGCGTGCGCGTCAGCGTGCCAGTATGGGTCATGACTGAGAGGAATAAACGATGATGCTTGCGCTTGGAATGTTTGTGTTTGAACGCCGCACCCTGCCTTATCAGTCGATGCAGCACTCGAAGGATTACCGCTGGGCGTCTAATGACAGAGTAGGTAAACCGCCTGCGTATCAGTTTCTCGGTGAGGGGGAAAACGCGATCCAGCTTGCCGGTACGCTTTACCCTGCTATTACCGGCGGTCGTATATCCTTGCTGGCTGTTGAGCTGATGGCCGACGAGGGCAGAGCCTGGCCGCTTATTGAGGGAACCGGCAATATCTTCGGGATGTATATCGTCGATAAGGTGTCGACCACGCATACCGAGTTTTTCAGCGACGGCGCGGCCAGAAAGATTGATTTCACCCTTTCGCTGAAACGGGTCGATGAATCACTGACGGCAATGTTTGGCGACCTGAATAAGCAGGCCAGCGAGCTACTCGGCTCTGCCGGTAATCTGACTGATAAGCTGCAGGGTGCGCTCGGAGGGCTAACCGCATGATTACGGGCATGACCATTGACGCCGGTACCAGCCTTGCGCCAGCATTTATGCTGACGATGAACAGCCAGGACATTACCAGCAATTTTAGTGACCGGCTGATTTCTCTCACCATGACCGACAACAGGGGCTTTGAGGCTGACCAGCTCGACATTGAGCTCGACGACACCGACGGCAAAGTCGAGTTACCCCTGCGCGGGGCTGTGCTGACGCTGTGGCTTGGCTGGCAGGGTTCGGCGCTTCTGAATAAGGGCGATTTCACTGTCGATGAGATTGAGCATCGGGGCGCGCCTGATACCCTGACCATTCGGGCGCGTAGTGCAGATTTTCGCGGAACGCTCAATTCACGGCGTGAGGAGTCATGGCACGACACCACCCTCGGTGAGCTGGTCAGCACCATTGCAAAGCGCAATAAACTGACGGCCAGTGTCGCGGATTCACTGAAAAAAATACCGGTACCGCATATCGACCAGTCGCAGGAGTCCGACGCCGTATTTCTGACCCGACTGGCTGACCGCAACGGGGCTGCGGTGTCAGTGAAAGCGGGGAAACTCCTGTTTCTGAAAGCCGGTAGTGCGATAACGGCCAGCGGTAAACCCGTCCCACAAATGACCCTGACCCGCAGCGATGGCGACCGTCATCAGTTTGCCATTGCTGACCGTGGGGCTTACACCGGCGTAACTGCAAAATGGTTGCATACCAAAGACCCGAAGCCACAAAAGCAGAAAGTAACGCTGAAACGCAAGCCAAAAGAGAAGCACCTGCGCGCACTGGAGCACCCGAAAGCAAAGCCAGTCAGTAAAAAGACAAAGGCCAAAAAAGAGCCAGAAGCGCGCGAGGGTGAGTATATGGCCGGTGAGGCCGATAACGTGCTGGCGCTGACAACGGTCTACGCATCTAAGGCGCAGGCGATGCGTGCCGCTCAGGCTAAGTGGGATAAGCTGCAGCGAGGCGTTGCGGAGTTTTCAATTACGCTGGCGCTTGGTAGGGCTGATTTATTCCCTGAGACACCTGTGCGCGTGTCAGGCTTTAAGCGCGTCATAGACGAGCAATCTTGGTTAATCAGTAAGGTTACTCACAATCTGAACAATAGCGGCTTCACGACAGGGTTAGAGCTTGAGGTTAGGCTCTCTGATGTGGAGTGCAGCGCGGAATCTGATGATGAATAAAATCTATTCACAAAAAGTGAATTGATGATTATCATTGCTTCACGAATTGAGAATAAGGGGTGGGTTATGTTTCATTGTCCGAAGTGCCATCATGCCGCACATGCGCGAACAAGCCGCTATCTAACCGAAAATACGAAAGAGCGCTACCACCAATGCCAGAACATCAACTGTAGTTGCACGTTTATGACAATGGAAACGATAGAGCGCTTTATTGTTACTCCGGGAGCCATTGACCCGGCACCGCCGCACCCGACTGTCGGTGGTCAGCGGCCGTTGTGGCTCTGATTAATTTCCGCTAAATGCCCGCCGCGTGCGGGTTTTTTTATGCCCTCAGCAAAGTGGCGGTAAAAAATTCACCGCCATTCTATCGCCACTCGAAAACGAGGTAACAAAAAGGCCACTCGCGAGAGTGGCCTAAGTGTATGTATTTACTGCTAAAATTTGGTGGCCCCTGTTGGGTTTGAACCAACGACCAAGCGATTATGAGTCGCCTGCTCTAACCACTGAGCTAAGGGGCCGTGGCGCAGAATTATAAAGTAACTCACCGTTGCAATCCAGCCGAAATCGCCTGCCTGCCGATTTTATAACCAAATGATTATCAATCTCTTATACTGGTACTTCGGTCTATGACCTTGGTAACTGTATGATTAACGATATTCTGGCGCCGGGGCTGCGGGTGGTGTTTTGCGGCATCAATCCGGGGGAGTCGTCGGCGCATACGGGGTTTCATTTTGCCCATCCGCGGAACCGTTTCTGGAAGGTTATCCACCAGGCCGGGTTTACTGAGCGTCTGTTGAAGCCGGAAGAGGAGCAGATGCTGCTGGATACCCGCTGTGGCATCACGATGCTGGTGGAGCGTCTGACGGTGCAGGCCAGCGAAGTTGGGCTGCAGGAGCTGCGCAGCGGGGGACGGGAGCTGATTCGTAAGATTGCGGATTATCAACCGGCGGCGCTGGCGGTACTGGGTAAGCAGGCATTTGAGCAGGCATTTAGCCTGCGTGGCGTTAAGTGGGGCCGTCAGACGGTAACTATCGGCGGAACCCAGGTATGGGTGCTGCCCAATCCGAGCGGGCTGAACAGGGCGACGCTCGATAAGCTAGTCGAAGCCTATCGGGAGCTGGATGACGCGCTGGCAACGCGAGGATTTTGAGCCGCCTGGCAGCGGATAAGAAAATAAAAAAAGCGCCCGGAAGGCGCTTTTTGTTCACTGCTGAGACGATTAATCGTCCAGGAAGCTACGTAGCACTTCAGAGCGGCTCGGGTGGCGCAGCTTACGCAGCGCTTTGGCTTCGATCTGACGGATACGTTCGCGGGTGACGTCGAACTGTTTACCCACTTCTTCCAGCGTATGGTCGGTGTTCATATCGATACCGAAGCGCATGCGCAGGACTTTTGCTTCACGGGCGGTCAGGCCAGCCAGCACGTCGTGCGTTGCGGCACGCAGGCTCTCGGTGGTGGCAGAGTCCAGCGGCAGCTCGAGAGTGGTATCCTCGATAAAATCACCCAGATGCGAATCTTCATCGTCACCAATCGGTGTTTCCATGGAGATAGGCTCTTTGGCGATCTTCAGCACTTTACGGATTTTGTCTTCCGGCATCAGCATACGTTCGGCCAGCTCTTCCGGCGTCGGCTCGCGGCCCATTTCCTGCAGCATCTGGCGGGAGATACGGTTGAGCTTATTAATGGTCTCAATCATATGCACCGGAATACGGATGGTGCGCGCCTGATCCGCGATGGAGCGAGTGATCGCCTGACGAATCCACCAGGTTGCATAGGTGGAGAACTTGTAGCCGCGACGGTATTCGAATTTATCTACCGCTTTCATCAGACCGATATTGCCTTCCTGAATCAGATCGAGGAACTGTAGACCACGGTTGGTGTATTTTTTGGCGATAGAGATAACCAGACGCAGGTTAGCCTCAACCATCTCTTTCTTCGCACGGCGGGCTTTCGCTTCACCGATGGACATACGACGGTTGATATCTTTAACCTGCTCAATGGTCAGGCCGGTCTCATCTTCAATCTGCTGCAGCTTGCTCAGACCGCGATGAACGTCCTCAGAAACCTCGTTCAGTTTCTCCGACCAGGGTTTGCCCATGGCAATGGCTGCGTTGAACCAGGTTTCACTGGTTTCATTACCGGTGAACAGGGTGATGAAGTTTTTCTTCGGCATTTTGCACAGTTCAACGCACAGTTTCATGATCAGGCGTTCCTGCGTACGGACGCGGTCCATCATGATGCGCATGCTGTTGACCAGATAGTCAAACTGCTTCGGCACCAGGCGGAACTGTTTGAAGACTTCAGACAGCTTCAGGATCTCTTCCTGCGCGGCGGCGTGGCTGCGGCCTTTCACTTTGATGACGTCACGGGTGACTTCATACTGGGTGCGCAGCTCGCCAAATTTCTCGCGCGCCAGCTCAGGATCGATGCTGTTATCGTCTTCGCTGTCGTCTTCATCTTCGTCTTCATCGTCGTCCATATCTTCGCTGGACAATTCAGAGCCGACGTTGGTGGCGGTCGGGGCCAGGTCTTCTTCTGCGTTCGGATCGACGAAGCCGGTGATCAGATCCGACAGACGTGCTTCGGCTGCTTCGACGCGATCGTACTGCTCAAGCAGATAGGTGATCGCTTCCGGGTATTCGGCAACGGAGCACTGGACCTGGTTGATCCCGTCTTCGATACGTTTGGCGATGTCGATTTCGCCTTCGCGGGTCAGCAGTTCAACCGTGCCCATTTCACGCATATACATGCGAACCGGGTCGGTCGTGCGCCCGATTTCAGATTCTACGCTGGACAGTACCTGCGCGGCCGCTTCGGCAGCATCTTCGTCCGTGTCGCTGCTGTTTTCGTTCAGCATCAGATCATCGGCATCGGGCGCTTCTTCCACAACCTGGATGCCCATGTCGTTGATCATCTGGATGATGTCTTCGATCTGATCGGAGTCGACGATATCTTCCGGCAGATGGTCATTGACCTCGGCATAGGTCAGATAGCCTTGCTCCTTACCACGGGTGACGAGAAGCTTCAGCTGTGACTGCGGGTTTTGCTCCATAAGACGGTATCCACACTTAATTCATGAGGTTGGTGTCGGTCGGCGAAACAAAGCCGCCAACATAATACACATCATCTTTCAGACTGCTTCTGCGCCCGGAGGCGACCTGAACGATGTTGTGTATGCACAAATGAGGGTTTACTTATATTTTTGCCGCGGCCCCTCAATGCGGCTGTCGGGATCTACCCGATCGATTATCGGCACTTAAGCCGTTTAAATTCACTTTTTTGCCAGTTCCTGGCTTATCGTCCAGAGCTCCCGGCGTTCTTCACTGCTTAAACCCTGGGTGCGATCGAGAGCAATCAACTCTTCCTGTCGCAGTTCAAGCATTGAATCAAACATATGGTTGAGCGAGTCGGTGAACGTTTTCTCTGCAATATCCTTATCTGCTATATCGTCCCACATCGACAGTTTTTCAAGGGTCGTGGCTTCATTTGTGCCGCGATAGTGCTCCAGCAGTTGCCCGGTGGTCAGGCCCGGCTGTGACAGACAAGTGTTGACCAGTTCAGCAAATAAGCCAAGTCCTGGCAGTTTATTCTGGTCCAGACCGTTGAGCGGCGGTACCTGGGGCGCCAGCTCCGGGTTTTGCACCAGTAACCCGATAAGTATACGCATGGTGGTGCGTTTTAGCTGCGGTGCGGCTTTCACTGCCGTACTGTCTGCCTGCTTAGGCATCAGCTTTTCAAGCTGGCTGTCATCCAGAATTCCCAGCTTTCTGCCGAGATCCTGACGCAGATAAATGCGTAACGTCTCGCCCGGAACCTGCGTAATCAGCGGCAGGGCCAGCGTGCTGAGACGCGCACGTCCGTCCGGTGTACTCAGGTCAACCTGCGGCATCAGGCTGTTAAACAGAAACGTGGAGAGCGGCTGAGCCTGCTCCATCCGCGCTTCAAACGCCGCTTTGCCTTCTTTGCGAACCAGGGTATCCGGGTCTTCGCCGTCGGGCAGAAACATAAACCGCAGCTGGCGGCCGTCGGTCATATACGGCAGCGCCGTTTCCAGCGCGCGCCATGCGGCATCTCGGCCGGCACGGTCACCGTCGTAGCAGCAGACGACGTTATTAGTCACCCGGAACAGCAGCTGGATATGGTCCGCCGTGGTGGATGTACCCAGCGAGGCGACAGCATAGTTAATGTCGTACTGCGCCAGCGCGACCACGTCCATATAGCCTTCGACGACTAGCAGACGCTGAGGTTCAGACGCGTGCTGCTGCGCTTCATAAAGGCCATACAGCTGGCGGCCCTTATGGAAAATATCGGTTTCCGGGGAGTTCAGATATTTCGGCGTTGCGTCGCCCAGCACGCGTCCACCAAATCCAATCACCCGGCCCCGTTTATCGCGAATGGGGAACATCACCCTTTCACGGAAACGGTCATAACTGCGTCCCTGATCGTTGGTTACCAGCATGCCCGCGTCGATCAGCGACTGGCGATTTTCGCCATTGCCGCCAAAGCGCTTCAGCACGTTGTCCCAGCCGGGCGGGGCATAGCCAATCGCGAAACGGCTGGTGACTTCGCTGCTTAAGCCGCGCTTTGCCAGATACTGGCGCGCAGGTTCTGCCACGGGTTGATTCAGGGATTGTTGGTAAAACGCGTTCAGGCCGTCCATCAGCTGATACAGATTTTGCCGCTGATGGCGCTCTATCTGGCTCGGTCCGCTGCCAGCTTCGTACGGCACTTCAAGGTTGTGCATAGCCGCCAGTTCTTCAACGGTCTCAACGAACTCGAGCTTGTCGTAGTTCATTAAAAAGTCGATGGCGTTGCCGTGCGCGCCACAGCCGAAGCAGTGATAAAACTGTTTTTCACCGTTAACGGTGAAGGACGGGCTTTTTTCGTTATGGAATGGACAACATGCGTGCCAGTTCTTGCCCTGCTTTTTCAGCTTAACCCGGGCATCGATCAGATCGATGATGTCGGTTCGCGCCAGCAGGTCACTAATAAAGACACGTGGGATTCGTCCAGCCATAGGCCCCTTGCTGCAAATACTCGTCAGGGTTCACGATGTGAATTATGTCGAGTATAAACGAAAACAAGCCGCGCATTCCTTCCGGAAGCACGGCCTTTCAACTGCAACTCTGTCTGCTATTGAGGGTGAAACACCCTCAACGGATTAGTACAGACGAGTACGGCGTGCGTTTTCGCGAGCCAGTTTCTTCGCGTGACGTTTCACCGCGGAAGCTTTGGCGCGTTTACGTTCGGTAGTCGGTTTTTCATAGAACTCACGACGACGGACTTCCGCCAGAACACCTGCTTTCTCACAGGAACGCTTGAAGCGACGCAGAGCTACGTCGAACGGCTCGTTTTCACGTACTTTAATTACCGGCATGTGCCTCTCACCTTTGATTAAATCGGTTCTTCGCTGACATCAGCGCCAGCTTATTTCAAAATGGTGCGGAATTTTACTTCAACTGCTGCTGCTTTGTAAAGCACCGCCGCCCTTTTTGACAGGGACTTTTGTAAGGGTGAGGAGTATACACGAACTCCTCTGCAGAAGAGAGCAAAGTTTTACATCGACCCGCATTCGCCCTACACTGCGCGCTATTGAAACGAGGTAAAACAAGCCATGCGTGTACTGGGAATTGAAACATCCTGCGATGAAACCGGCATCGCCATTTACGACGATGAAAAAGGCCTTTTAGCCAACCAACTGTATAGTCAGGTGAAACTGCACGCTGACTACGGCGGCGTGGTGCCAGAGCTGGCTTCCCGCGACCATGTGCGCAAAACCGTTCCGCTGATCCAGGCCGCGCTAAAAGAGTCGAACCTGACGGCAAAAGATATCGATGCGGTGGCGTATACCGCCGGTCCTGGTCTGGTCGGTGCGCTGCTGGTTGGCGCCACCGTTGGCCGTTCGCTGGCGTTTGCCTGGAAGGTTCCAGCCATTGCGGTTCACCATATGGAGGGGCACCTGCTGGCGCCGATGCTGGAAGATAACCCGCCGGAATTTCCGTTTGTTGCGCTACTGGTTTCCGGTGGTCACACGCAGCTGATTAGCGTGACCGGTATTGGTCACTATACTTTGCTGGGCGAGTCCATTGATGATGCCGCCGGTGAAGCCTTCGACAAAACCGCCAAGCTGCTGGGGCTGGATTATCCCGGCGGTCCGATGCTGTCAAAAATGGCGGCGGAAGGCACGGAAGGGCGTTTTGTCTTCCCGCGCCCGATGACCGATCGTCCGGGGTTGGATTTCAGCTTCTCCGGGCTTAAAACCTTTGCTGCAAATACCATCCGCAATAACGATAACGACGACCAGACCCGTGCCGATATCGCCCGCGCCTTTGAGGATGCCTTGGTCGATACCCTAATGATCAAGTGCAAACGCGCGCTGGATCAGACTGGCTTCTCGCGGCTGGTGATGGCGGGCGGCGTCAGCGCCAACCGTACGCTGCGTGCGCGGCTGGCGGAAATGATGCACAAGCGTCGGGGCGAAGTCTTCTATGCGCGTCCGGAGTTCTGTACCGATAACGGGGCCATGATTGCCCATGCGGGTATGGTGCGTCTGAAAGTGGGCACCACGGCGGACCTGAGCGTGAGCGTTCGCCCGCGCTGGCCGCTGGCGGAACTGCCCGCAGCATAACCGTCGGGCGAACCGACAGCAGTGATGAAAAGACCTGCTTACTGCCGGTCTTTTTCGTTTTGCGTCTTCTTCAGCCTGCGCCAGATTTTTGGCTCCTGACGTCGCCACAGGCGCTGAATATTGTCATGGTGGCGGAGCAGTATCAGGCAGGAGAGCATCGACACCGGGAAGGTAAACTGGGGCTTAAACCACCAGACGTAAAACGGCGCGATCAGGGCGCTGACAATTGCGCCGAGTGAAGAGTAGCCGCTGAGAAGAATGGTTAAGAGCCAGGTTCCGGCCATCACGCCGGTCAGGTCCCAGCCGATAGGTGCGATCGCACCAAAGGCGGTTGCCACGCCTTTACCACCCTGAAAATGAAAGAATACGGGCCAGATATGGCCGAAACAGGCGGCGATGGCTATCAGGCCCAACCAGAACGGCGACACGCCGAGGGCGTACGCGCCCCAGACCGGCAGCATACCTTTCAGTAAGTCGAAAACGAGTACCGCGGCGGCTGCGCCTTTGCCACCGATTCGCAGAACGTTCGTGGCGCCGGGATTCCCGGAGCCATTTTCACGAGGGTCGGGCAGACCCGCGATGCGGCAGACCAAAATGGCGCTGGAGATTGAGCCGCAAAGGTAGGCGAGGAGGATCATTCCAGGCGCGATTGCACTCATAACGCTGTTCCGTTTTGAAAATGTCGTTTTATTCTCTGCATCTGTGGATAATACGCATAATTCGCCGGGAGTGGTATCCGGTTTAGCTAAAAAGCAGACGGGGCGTGATGGACATTGTATTTATAGAACAACTTTCGGTAATCACTACTATCGGTGTTTACGACTGGGAGCAGACCATCGAACAGAAGCTCATGTTCGATATCGAAATGGCGTGGGATAACCGTGCCGCTGCCCGCAGCGATGACGTTAACGACTGTCTGAGCTATGCGGATATCGCCGACGCGGTCGTCGGGCACGTTGAAGGCGGACGTTTTGCCCTGGTGGAACGGGTGGCGGAAGAGGTGGCGGAACTGCTACTGTCGCGTTTTGCTTCACCCTGGGTGCGGATCAAGGTTAGCAAGCCGGGCGCGGTGGCGAGAGCGGCCAGCGTTGGCGTGGTGATTGAGCGTGGCGTTAATCCGAAAGACCGTAACTAACGCTATCATTAGTAAACTAAAACAGTTTATACAGGTCTTACACAGGCTGGCTGCGATTGCCCACCAGGGTAATCGCTTTTTTATGTTTCTTAGGGGTTAATGATGAGCGATATGCACTCTCTGCTGATAGCAGCGATTTTGGGTGTGGTCGAAGGATTGACGGAGTTCCTGCCGGTCTCCAGTACCGGTCATATGATTATCGTCGGGCACCTGCTCGGTTTTGAGGGAGAAACGGCGAAGACCTTTGAAGTCGTTATCCAGCTGGGGTCGATTCTGGCCGTGGTCGTGATGTTCTGGCGTCGTCTTTTTGGCCTGATTGGTATTCATTTTGGACGTCCGCCGCAGCAGGAAGGTACCGGTAAAGGCCGCCTGACGCTGATTCATATTTTGCTGGGGATGATCCCGGCGGTGGTGCTGGGACTGGTGTTCCACGATACCATCAAGTCGCTGTTTAACCCGATTAACGTGATGTATGCCCTGGTGGTCGGCGGCCTGTTGCTGATTGCCGCAGAGGTGCTGAAACCGAAAGAGCCGCGTGCGCCGGGGCTGGATGATATGACGTATCGCCAGGCCTTTATGATTGGCTGCTTCCAGTGTCTGGCCCTGTGGCCGGGCTTTTCCCGCTCGGGGGCAACTATCTCCGGCGGGATGCTGATGGGCGTCAGCCGCTATGCGGCCTCGGAGTTTTCGTTCCTGCTGGCGGTGCCGATGATGATGGGGGCCACCGTGCTGGACCTCTATAAGAGTTGGCACTTTCTGTCCGTCGCGGATATCCCGATGTTCTCCGTCGGCTTTGTCACCGCGTTCCTGGTGGCGCTGGTGGCAATCAAAACCTTCCTGCAGATTATCAAACGGATCTCCTTTATTCCGTTCGCGATCTACCGTTTTGTGGTGGCTGCAGCGGTTTACGTCGTCTTCTTCTGAGTCTCTTCGTTGTCCCCGGCCTGCGGCTGGGGACAGCGTTGCACCTTCCACTGCTCTACCGCCCGAATACGCCTTTTCGTCAGCTCCTCGCGGATCGCCACGCCCTGAAAACCGGCGGCAACCACCTCCTGAGTCGATACGGCTTTCGCTATCTCCCAGGCTTCACGCAGCAGCCGCCCTTGCGGATAGTCGCAGTTTTCAAAGCCCGTCCGGCCGCGCACGTCGGCTTCGCTGGTCAACGCAATCTGCTCGACACGCTGCGGCTTACGCCAGGCATCAATATTGTCGAACAGTTTGACGATGGTTTTAGCCTGCAGGATGGGGAAGGTATGGATCAGGTCGTGAAATTCCGCCACCAGCTTCGCCAGATCGCGGATCTCATTGGGTACGCGCATACGCTGGCACACGCGTTCGACCAGCTTCACGCCGGCCGGGCCATGGCCGTGATGGCGGGGCCACAGGGCTTTTGGCGTCAGCCCTTTGCCGAGATCGTGGCACAGGGTGGCAAAGCGTACGTCAACCTCTGGCGAGAGCATGGCCGCCATCGACAGGGTCATCAGGGTGTGGATGCCGGTGTCGATCTCCGGATGCCATTTGGCCGGCGCCGGGACGCCGTAGAGGGCATCAACTTCCGGGAAAAGCACTTTCAGCGCGCCGCAGTCGCGCAGGACCTGGAAGTAAACCTGTGGATTGTGGCTGCGCAGGGCGCCTTCCGTTTCCTTCCAGACGCGCTCAGGCGTCAGGTGTTCAAGCTCGCCTGCGGCAGTCATATCGCGCATTAGCGTCAGCGTTTCATCGGCAATACGGAAACTCAGATGTGCGTAGCGGGCGGCGAAACGTGCCACGCGTAAAACGCGCAGAGGGTCTTCGCTAAAGGCGGGGGAAACGTGGCGCAGCAGGCGATTGCGCAAATCTTCGCGGCCGCCGTAAGGGTCGATATGGGAACCGTCTTCGGCTTCGGCGATAGCATTGATGGTGAGATCGCGGCGCTGTAAATCGTCCTCGAGGGTCACGTCAGGTGCGGCATAGCAGGTAAAGCCGGTATAGCCTGAGCCGGATTTACGCTCGGTTCGCGCAAGCGCAAACTCTTCCCGCGTTTGCGGGTGCAGAAAGACCGGAAAGTCGCGGCCAACCTGTTGATAGCCCGCGTCAAGCATCTGCTGAGGTGTTGCACCTGTTACCACCCAATCCCTGTCTTTGACCGGTAGTCCTAACAATGTATCCCGTACTGCACCACCGACCAGATAACTCTTCACGCCGCCATTCTCCTCATTACGTCTCTGCTGACAGATAATACGTAAGTGTAGAGGAGAAGGCGACTCCCTGAATTCTGCGGGGTGTGAGGATCAGTTCATCCAGCGGTCTTTGCGTTTACGGCCGGGGATCATATGCGGGAGCACCAGACCAAGCAGCAGGCCCATGCCCAGCACGCCACCGCCGTACATAAACCACTGCATAATGATGGTGCGCTGTTTGTCATCCAGCTGGAGATTGGCGGCGCTGACTTTCTTCTGGGCGACGATCAGCTCATTTTTGAGCTTCTGATTCTCATCTTTCAGTCCGTTGATCACGCCGTCACTCTGCGCCACTTTCTGCTGCATATCGGCCGTGCGCTGGTTCCAGGTGGTGTCAATATTGTTCAGCTTATCGGTCAGGGTTTTGACCTGGTTCTCCAGCTCCGGCACGCGGGTGCGCAGGCTGGGGTCGGTATTCAGCTCTTTCAGCGGGATCCAGGCGGTACGGCCTGTGTTATCGCGGATCTGGCCGTAGCGGGTGCTGTCGTTGGTTTGCAGCAGGGCAACCTCTTCCCCGGCATTCAGCGTCCCCACCAGGCGGAAATTGTCGCCCGGGCCGCTGCGCAGCCAGGTGCTTAGTTCGTCAGAGACATAACGTTTTTCTTCGGCATGAGCCACAGTGGAAACGCTAAGTGCAAGAAAAATCAGTCCGGTCAGGCGTAAATTTGGCATTAGATCATCGTTAATATCTGAAAAGTGGAACAATAGTAGTGTCATCAGTCTGACGACGTAAAGCATTCTGCATCAATCGGAATCATCCAGGTCGGGCTGAACGATACGCAAACTTTGCACGCTGTCATGGTCGCGTTGTATGGCGCTTTGACGCAAAATACTATCTACTGACAAGCAGGACTCAAGTAAGTTCGCCGCATATCCTCAGGGTGTGACGGCGGCATAACGAATAAGAATGCGGCCATGGCTCAAGAAATCGAATTAAAGTTTATCGTCAACCCGGACGGCGTGGAAACGCTGCGCGCGCATCTGCATACGCTGACGGCGGAACATATTCCGCCGGTACAGTTGCTGAACATCTACTACGAGACGCCAGATAACTGGCTGCGCGGCCATGATATGGGCCTGCGAATTCGCGGTGAGAGCGATCGCTATGAAATGACCATGAAGATTGCCGGTCGGGTGGTTGGCGGTCTGCATCAGCGTCCGGAATACAATATCGAACTGAACAGGCCCGAGCTGGCGCTTGAGCGTCTGCCCGCAGAAGTCTGGCCCGACGGCGAAGTGCCGGCCGATCTCGCCGATCGCGTTCAGCCGCTATTCAGCACCGATTTCCTGCGGGAAAAATGGCTGGTTGAGGTCGGCGATAGCCGAATTGAAATCGCCCTCGATCTTGGCGAGATAAAAGCCGGTGAGCATCAGGAGTCTATTTGCGAACTGGAACTTGAGCTACTGCAGGGCAATACCGGTGATGTACTCAAACTGGCACGTCAGCTGGTGAACCAGGCGGTACTGCGGCAGGGCAGCCTGAGCAAGGCGGCACGCGGGTATCATCTGGCCCAGAGCAACGCGGAACGCCTGTTGCGCCCGACGCCTGTTCTGCAGGTTGCGCCAAAGGCGAGCATTGAGCAGGGCCTGGAAGCCGCGCTGGAGCTGGCGCTGAGCCAGTGGCAGTACCATGAAGAGCTTTGGGTGCGTGGCGTGCCGAAGGCAAAAGAAGAAGTACTGAGCGCGGTGGCGTTAATCCGCCATGCCCTGACCCTGTTTGGCAGCCTGGTTCCGCGAAAAGCGAGCGCTCGCTTACGTGACCTGCTAACCCTCTCAGAGACGACCCTGGCCTCCGACGTATCGGCGCAAACCGCCGCCTGTAGCGCAGAAGTGGCGCTGGCAAAACTGACCCTTATCGAGTGGCTGATTGGCCGGGGCTGGCAGCCGTTCCTTGACGAAAAGGCGCAGGCCAAAATCGCCGGTTCCTTTAAGCGTTTCTCGGACATTCAGCTTTCCCGTGCCGCCGCCGAACTGAAAAACACATTCGTACGCTCTCTGGGCGACAGGTATAAAGATCAACTCCCGCGCCTGACGCGTGAAATTGACAGCGTACTGCTGCTGGCAGGCTATTACGATATGGCACAGGTCCAGGCGTGGCTGGATAACTGGCAGGGGCTGCGTTACGCCATCCTTGCCAACCGGCGTCACGAAACCGAAGATTGCCGTACTGACGCGCTGGCAATGGAACCTTTCTGGTTACATAGCGGAAAACGATAACTCAGGGACCCTTATATGACGCCGCTCTCTTCGCCGTTACAGCAGCACTGGCAGACGGTACAGGACAGACTGCCGGACGATTTTCCTTCCTCAGCATTGAGCGAGCAGGCGCTTGCGGTGCTGATCTTTAGTGATTTTGTCCAGCAGAGCCTTACCGCGCATCCCGGCTGGCTGACGGAGCTTGAGAGCGCGCCACCAGAGGCGCAGGAGTGGCAGCAGTATGCGCAGTGGCTGCAGGAGGCGCTGGCGTCAGCCGACGACGAAGCGGGCCTGATGCGCGAGCTGCGTCTGTTCCGGCGGCGTATTATGGTGCGTATCGCCTGGGCACAAACCCTCTCGCTGGTAAGTGAAGAGATTACGTTGCAACAGCTAAGCGTGCTGGCGGAAACCCTGATCGTGGCCGCCCGTGACTGGTTGTATGCCGCCTGCTGTCGCGAATGGGGCACGCCGTGCAGCGCTGACGGCGCAGCGCAGCCGCTGCTGATCCTCGGGATGGGCAAACTGGGCGGCGGCGAGCTGAATTTCTCCTCCGATATCGACCTTATTTTTGCCTGGCCGGAAAGCGGCGTGACTCAGGGTGGACGACGGGAGCTGGATAACGCCCAGTTCTTTACGCGTCTTGGCCAGCGGCTGATTAAAGCGCTCGACCAGCCAACCCTGCATGGCTTTGTCTATCGGGTGGATATGCGTCTGCGCCCCTTCGGCGACAGCGGACCGCTGGTGCTGAGCTTTGCCGCACTGGAAGATTATTACCAGGAGCAGGGCCGCGACTGGGAACGCTATGCGATGGTAAAAGCGCGGATTATGGGCGATGACGGTGCTTACGCCAGCGAGCTGCGTGCCATGCTGCGCCCCTTTGTCTTCCGCCGCTATATCGACTTCAGCGTGATCCAGTCCCTACGTAATATGAAAGGTATGATCGCCCGTGAAGTACGGCGCCGCGGACTCAAGGACAATATCAAGCTTGGCGCGGGCGGTATTCGTGAAATCGAGTTTATTGTTCAGGTCTTTCAACTGATTCGCGGCGGCCGGGAGCCGTCCCTGCAGCTACGGGCGCTGCTGCCAACTCTGGCCGCCATTGAGGCGCTGCACCTGCTGCCGGAGTCTGACGCCGTGCGGCTGCGTGAGGCTTATCTGTTTTTACGGCGGCTGGAAAACCTGCTGCAGAGCATTAACGACGAACAAACCCAGACCCTGCCCGGCGATGAGCTGAATCGCGCCCGTCTGGCCTGGGCGATGCACTGCGCCGACTGGGCCAGCCTTGAACGTACGCTGGTCATGCATATGGACGGCGTCCGGCAGGTCTTTAACGACCTGATTGGCGACGATGAGAGCGAAAGCCCCGATGACCAGCTGGCTGAACACTGGCGCGAGCTGTGGCAGGATGCGCTCCAGGAGGATGACACGCCTTCCGCGCTGGGGTACCTCTCTGCGGAGCAGCGCAATCAGGTGGTGGCGCTGATTGCCGATTTTCGTAAAGAGCTGGATAAACGTACCATCGGTCCGCGTGGTCGCCAGGTGCTGGATAATCTGATGCCGCCGCTGCTGCGCGACGTCTGCACAAGGCAGGATGCGGCGGTGCCGCTTTCCCGACTGACGCCGCTGCTAACCGGTATCATTACCCGCACGACCTATCTTGAGCTGTTGAGTGAATTTCCCGGCGCGCTCAAGCATCTGATTTCGCTCTGTGCTGCATCACCAATGGTGGCCAGCCAGCTGGCCCGCTATCCGCTGCTGCTCGATGAGTTGCTGGATCCGGCGACGCTCTATCAGCCGACGGCCACCGACGCCTATCGCGACGAGCTGCGGCAGTACCTGCTGCGCGTGCCGGCAGCGGACGAGGAGCAGCAGCTGGAGGCAATGCGCCAGTTTAAACAGGCGCAGCTGCTGCGCGTGGCGGCGGCCGATATTGCCGGTACGCTGCCGGTGATGAAAGTAAGCGATCACTTAACCTGGCTGGCGGAGGCAATGATCGACGCGGTTGTCCGTCAGGCCTGGGGGCTGATGGTGGCACGCTATGGCCAGCCGACGCATCTGCGTGAGCGCGAAAGCCGCGGTTTTGCGGTGGTGGGCTACGGCAAGCTGGGCGGCTGGGAGCTGGGATACCGTTCCGATCTCGATCTAGTCTTCCTTCACGACTGTCCGGCGGATGTGATGACCGATGGCGAACGTGAGATCGACGGTCGCCAGTTCTATTTGCGCCTTGCTCAACGCATTATGCATCTGTTTAGTACCCGCACCTCGACGGGCATTCTGTATGAGGTTGATGCGCGTCTGCGGCCGTCCGGTGCGGCGGGAATGCTGGTGACTACCGTTGAATCCTTTGCCGACTATCAGCGCAATGAGGCCTGGACCTGGGAACATCAGGCGCTGATCCGGGCGAGGGTGGTGTACGGCGATCCGCAGCTGAAGGTGCAGTTTGACGCTATCCGCCGGGATATTCTCAGTCTGCCACGCGAGGGCGGGAAGCTGCAGACCGAGGTGCGTGAAATGCGTGAAAAAATGCGCAGTCATCTCGGCGGCAAACAGCGCGACAGTTTTGATATCAAAACCGATGCCGGTGGTATCACCGATATCGAATTTATTACCCAGTATCTGGTACTGCGCTATGCGCACAAGCGGCCCGCGCTTTCACGCTGGTCCGATAATGTGCGTATCCTGGAGCTGCTGGCGCAGAACGATATTATGGATGAGCAGGAGGCGCGGGCGCTGACCAATGCTTACACCACCCTGCGCGATGAGCTGCATCACCTGGCGCTTCAGGAACAGTCGGGTTCTCTGCCGCTGGAGGCGTTTAGGGCCGAGCGACAGCAGGTGAGCGAGAGCTGGGATAAGTGGCTGTTGTCACGCCCGTAAATCGAAATCCCGCTGCTATATGTTATTATCGCGCGCAAATTTGACATCTCTCTGGAGTCAGGAATGAAAGTAACGCTGCCCGAATTTGGCCGTGCAGGCGTCATGGTCGTCGGTGATGTAATGCTGGATCGCTATTGGTATGGCCCAACCAGCCGTATTTCACCGGAAGCGCCGGTGCCGGTGGTGAAAGTCGATACTATTGAAGAACGTCCGGGCGGCGCGGCGAACGTGGCGATGAACATTGCCTCGCTGGGTGCCAGTTCCCGTCTGGTTGGTCTGACCGGCATTGACGACGCGGCGCGCGCGCTGAGTAAAGCGCTGGCCGAGGTTAACGTGAAGTGCGACTTCGTTTCTGTTCCAACCCATCCGACTATCACCAAGCTGCGCGTGCTGTCGCGTAACCAGCAGCTGATCCGTCTCGATTTCGAAGAGGGATTTGCCGGTGTCGATCCGCAGCCGATGCACGATCGTATCCGTCAGGCGCTGGGACAGGTTGGCGCGCTGGTGCTCTCCGACTATGCCAAAGGCGCGCTGGAAAGCGTTCAGCAGATGATTCAGCTGGCGCGCGTGGCCGGTGTACCTGTGCTGATAGACCCGAAAGGCACCGATTTTGAACGCTATCGCGGTGCGACCCTGCTGACGCCGAACCTCTCCGAGTTCGAGGCGATGGCGGGCAAGTGCCAGGATGAAGCGCAGATCGTTGAGCGCGGGATGAAAATTATCGCTGATTTCGAGCTTTCCGCGCTGCTGGTGACCCGTTCCGAGCAGGGTATGACGCTGCTGCAGCCAGGCAAAGCGCCGCTGCATATGCCGACGCAGGCGCAGGAAGTGTATGATGTGACCGGTGCCGGTGATACGGTGATCGGCGTGCTGGCGGCAACGCTTGCGGCGGGCAACTCGCTGGAAGAAGCTTGCTACTTTGCTAACGCGGCAGCAGGTGTGGTGGTGGGTAAACTCGGTACCTCAACCGTTTCGCCGATTGAGCTGGAAAACGCCGTTCGCGGTCGTTCCGTAACCGGCTTCGGTGTAATGAGCGAAGAAGAGCTGAAAGTTGCCGTCGCAGCAGCGCGTAAACGTGGCGAAAAAGTGGTGATGACCAACGGCGTCTTTGACATTCTGCACGCGGGCCACGTCTCCTATCTCGTCAATGCCCGCAAGCTGGGCGATCGCCTGATTGTGGCGGTGAACAGCGATGCCTCAACCCGTCGCCTGAAGGGGGAAACCCGCCCGGTGAACCCGCAGGAGCAGCGGATGATCGTGCTGGGCGCGCTGGAAGCTGTGGACTGGGTGGTGTCCTTTGAAGAGGATACGCCGCAGCGTCTGATCGCCGGGATCCTGCCGGATTTGCTGGTGAAAGGCGGTGACTATAAGCCAGAAGAGATTGCCGGGAGCGAAGAGGTATGGGCGAACGGCGGTGACGTGCTGGTGCTCAACTTCGAAGATGGTTGCTCGACCACCAATATCATCAAAAAGATCCAGCGTAACAGCGATAAATAACACGTTGTTGAGCAAATAAAAAACGGGCCAACTGGCCCGTTTTTTTAGTCCTGCAGATCGACCGGCGGAATGGCCGGTGCTGGCGCAACGGCCGGCTCCGCGCCGCGTTTCTCCATCTCGCTCAGACGCTGCTCAAGCAGGGCTAGCTTTTCGCGGGTGCGCAGCAGAACCTGGGTCTGCACGTCGAACTCTTCACGGCTCACCAGATCGAGACGGGTCAGCTGCGACTGCAGCGTCTGGCGGATTTTCTTTTCCACATCCTCACCAAAGTCGCGGATCCCTTTCGGCATTGACTCGTGGACCTGACGCGCAATTTGTTCAATTTTTTTCGGGTTAATCATAACAGGATTCCCTGAGCTGCTGGATTCGTTCACTTATTGTAGTGCTAACGGCGGTGGTGATAAACCACAATTGTTTCGTTCGAATGCATTGCCGGGGATAGTCAATAGCGCTATAGTTGTCCTGTTTATTCTCAGGGCGGGGCGAAATTCCCCACCGGCGGTAAATCAACTGAACGTTGAAAGCCCGCGAGCGCTTCAGGCCGCAATGTTTGAAGGTCAGCAGATCCGGTGTAATTCCGGGGCCGACGGTTAAAGTCCGGATGGGAGAGAGTAACGATCTTGCCAGGCTTCGGCCTGCGCACGTTATTTTTTTGACTCCTAAGACTGCCCTGATTCTGGTAACCATAATGTTAATGAGGTTTTATTACCATGAATCAGACGCTACTTTCTTCTTTCGGTTCTTCCTTCCAACGCGTTGAGCTCGCGCTGACCGCGCTGCGTGAAGGCCGTGGTGTCATGGTTCTCGACGACGAGAGCCGTGAAAACGAAGGCGATATAATCTTTGCAGCAGAAACCATGACCGTTGAGCAGATGGCGCTGACCATCCGCCACGGTAGCGGGATTGTCTGCCTGTGTCTCACTGAAGAACGCCGTAAACAGCTCGACCTGCCGATGATGGTGGAAAACAACACCAGCGCCTATGGCACCGGCTTTACCGTGACCATCGAAGCCGCTCACGGCGTGACCACCGGCGTTTCCGCTGCCGATCGCGTCACCACCGTTCGTGCCGCGATCGCCGATGGTGCGAAGCCGTCCGATCTGAACCGACCAGGCCACGTATTCCCGCTGCGTGCGCAGCCGGGCGGCGTGCTGACCCGTGGCGGCCACACCGAAGCGACCATCGATCTGGTCACCCTTGCAGGCTTTAAACCGGCGGGCATTCTGTGTGAACTGACCAACGATAACGGCTCTATGGCCCGTGCGCCGGAGTGCATCATCTTTGCACAGCAGCACAATATGGCTGTGGTGACGATCGAAGATCTGGTGGCTTACCGCCAGAAGCACGAGCGTAAAGCCAGTTAATTCCGCTGAAACCTTTTTCTGCCTGATAAAATGCCAGTCCTCGACTGGCATTTTTGACTACCACAAAACATCTCCCTTAGCACATTGCCCGGGTAATATTCCCGACGGTTTATACTTGCACAGCAAGTCATATTTTCACACAGCATAACTTTAATTCTCCAGGATAACCGTTGCAGTGAAAAGAACAATATGCGGTGGCTCACAAAATACTGCATGAATGTGACGAAAAAAATTATTGAGCCTATTATTAGTGTCAGGATGCTGGGTCGTAAAATAGCAGTTTCGAATTCGCTGGGTCTTTATAAGGAAATTATTATGTTCAGTTCTGGTTTTTCAATAACTCCGCAAACAAATAATGGAACTCTTTCCGGGATGTCATCTGAAAGCAATATTTACAGGTGGAAATCTTATGGCGATCTTCCCAGTGGGAACAGTAGTGAGTGGCATCCCGGGATGTCATCTAATGGCACTCTTCCCGGGATGCCATCTGCAAGAAATATTGACAGGAGGAAATCTTATGGCGATCCCCCCAGTGGGAACGGTAGTGAGTGGCTTCCCGGAAGGCATCCTCCGGTAGATAATCAGAGGCGTTATTTATTGGTGCGTCGGCAATTATTAAATTTACGTTTAATTTCACAGCGCAATCTTTGTTCTGTGGCAATACCAACAATATTTCGGGAACTTTTTCGCCGTGGAGTAGTATTCAATAACATCCCGGAAGGTAGAGCGGCAATGGCTGTCGGCACCGGAGCTGTCTTACTTCCCAGTGTTTTAGAATTCGCCGGGCTTGTCCGTGATATTCGTAATGGTAATTCTACCCGATGGCGGACTGGAGGCAGGCTTGTCTGTGCCATATTACCGCCGGTTGCGTTGATTGCACTGATTGCACGCGGGGGGATGAACAGTGCCGCCGCCGCCGCACTGGCCTCAGCCAATTTTGTTTATACACCAATTCGTGATTTTATTCAAAATTATCAACGACTTGGTGATGATCTGCAGCCTGGTCCGGAGCAGCGTCGACGCGCCCAGGTTCTGAGTGGCTTAGCATATGGGCCGAATCAGGGAGTGATAAATATCCTCATGCACTACGGGAGTTCCTGGCTTGAACCCAGTATGGGTACCTTATGGGCAAATGCTGTCGCGCGAGCTGGCGTTAATTTTCTCGGCGAAACTGCTGATGAGTTCGCAACTCTACTATTTAGATCACGCCTGACAGGAAGGGGTGGACAGTCAACGCTTAATCGCCGTCGACCCGCAGAGAATACCTGGGGGGAGGCAATGGGCAGAACACTTACCAATCATGCCGGTCGCAGTGCTTTGTTTGCGGCACTATTTTGTGGTGCTTTTCTGGTGGGCACTTACTCAACGTCTTACCCAATCCTGGTGGAAAGTCTGGTTATAGGCTTCATTGCCGTAATATTATATATTTTCTATATGTTCTCCTTAGACGAACCCGATTCCTCAGTTGAAGGTGATCTGGAGTTGGGTTCTCTTCGAGGCGATTCTTCGACAGATTCTGCCAGCAGTGATACCGTCTTGAGGCCTTTTCAGAGAAGGGGAGATAATTGAACGGAAAATTACCCTTTAACTTTATTGAATATATCCTAATCCTGTATTTTTGCTGCTAACGAGCGTGCATCGCAATTATATTTTGTAGTCGCAAGCAAAGGGGTAATTAAGTGGTGTGAAAGCACCATTTAATTATTAATATGACAAGGGCCGCCGTAGTAATTAGCAGGAAATGCCATCATTTTCCCTGTTTGTTTCCAGGCGGTCATCAGCATAACATTATTATGCCTGGCAGGTTGCGTCACCGTTTTTCTGGCGGAAGGTGAGTTGGTTTTTACTGACGTCAATTTTAAAAGCGTCTGTCGCGTCCCTTTGTAATATCTGTGCTGCCAGCAGTGGTAGCAAATGCTGATTCAATACCCGATCGATATCGCGTGCGCCGCTTTGTTTTACCTGACAGCGTTCCGTTATCCAGCTCACTACCCGTTTGCTGAACGTCGGTAGTCCGCCGCCTTCACTTGCCTGATTATAGCGCTGACACAGTCGCTGAAGTTTTAGTCTGATAATTTGTTCCAGAGCTTCCGGTCGCAATGGCAGGTAAGGGAGCAGCGTCATACGTGCCGTCAGGGCCGGGCTGAACACCTTTTCACACTCCGGACGGATCAGGTTGTGCAACGTATCAGGTGTATGCTCACCGCTTTCGTCCGCAGCAACCATTGCAGCGCTGGCGAGGTTGGACGTCATAATAATCAGGGTGTTTCGAAAGTTGACTGACTGACCTTCTGCATCCTCAAACATGCCCTTATCGAAGATCTGATAGAACAGTTTCATGACGTCCGGATGGGCTTTCTCCACTTCATCCAGCAGCAGTACGCTATAGGGGTTACGACGCACGGCTTCGGTCAGCACACCGCCCTGACCATAGCCTACGTAGCCCGGTGGGGAGCCTTTCAGGCCGGAAACGGAGTGTGCCTCCTGGTATTCCGACATATTAATGGTCACCAGGCTTTGCTCTCCGTTGAACAGGAGTTCTGCCAGCGCCAGGGCCGTTTCGGTTTTCCCTGTGCCCGACGGTCCTGCCAGCAGGAACACCCCGGAGGGTTTCAGCGGATCGCCCATTCCGGCACGGCTGATACGGATCTGCCGGGAAATCTGCTCAAGCGCGTGCTGCTGGCCAACGATCCGCCGGGTCAGGCGATCGAACAGGGAATCAAGCTGTTGATGCTCTTTTTCCAGCATGCGACCCAGTGGAATACCGGTCCAGTCCGATACCACGTCGGCCACGCAGGTGGCATCCACGCACCCGAACACCATTGGGTGCTGCTGATGAATGACCGCCAGCTTCTCACGGGTGCGGGCGATCTCATCGGCATCCTCACTGTGCAGCTGTTGCTGAACCAGTATGTTCTGCCGCCGCCACTCTTTCTGCAGCGACTCAAGGGTTGCCTGAAGAGTGACTGCCTGCTGCGCGAGTTTCTGCTGCAGTTCCGGCGCGGTATTTTCGCGTTTCAGCGCCTCGTTTTCGCTATGAATCGCCCTTAATCGTACCGAGATTGCTGTAATCTCTTTCGGTTCGTGGTGCTGGGAAACGGCCACTCGTGCACAGGCGGTGTCCAGCAGACTCACCGATTTATCCGGCAGCTGGCGGTCGGTGATATAACGACTGGACAGGCTGACTGCGGCATGGATCGCGCTTTCCAGAATGGGGATGCCGTGATGGCGAGACATCGCAGGCGCTATGGCACGTAGCATGGTGGTGGCGCTTTCGATATTCGGCTCCGCGACCTTAACTTCCTGAAACCGTCGCGTCAGCGCTGCATCTTTCTCGAAGTATTTTTTATATTCCGCTCTGGTAGTGGCGGCAATGAGCCGCAGTTCACCACGTGCCAGAGCGGGTTTCAACTGGTTGGCGGCATCGCTTTGCCCGGGCTGCCCGCCTGCACCGATTAGCGTATGGGCTTCATCAATAAACAGGATCGCGGGTTTAGGGGCACAGGCAACTTCTTTCAGTAGCGACTGCAGGCGATTTTCGAATTCGCCTTTGACACAGGCACCCGCCTGCAGCAGGCCCATATCCAACGTCAGTACCTCCATCGATTTTAGCCGCTGCGGAACGCTTCCTGCGGCGATACGCAGCGCCAGTCCTTCGACAAGCGCGGTTTTACCCACGCCGGGTTCACCGGTGAGAATCGGGTTGTTCTGCCGACGGCGCAGCAGGATATCCACCATCTGGCGGATTTCCACTTCACGCCCCATCACCGGATCTAACATACCCTGGCGTGCCATCTCGCTGAGGTTATGGGTATATTTTGCCAGCATTGTACCGGTAACAGGAGCATTGCTATCCTTGTGGGGAGCGACAGACTCGCCAGCACGCAGCAGCAGTTGCGCTTGCTGGCGATCGCATCGCAGCGTCTGCTGTACGCGGGGAGAAAAGAACGGTTCATCATGGTCGTCAAACAGACAGGCTATTAGCGCTGCCGGGCTAAGCTGCTGTTGCTCCCAGCAGGCGCTTGCCAGCAACCAGCTGTTCACCAGCCACTGCACCAGTTCAGGGGAAAACACGGGGGCCGGAGCTTTGCCGGAGCGGGAGTGTCCCAGCGTCTTTTCCAGCACCTCAATCAGGTCGCTGACCGGTAATCCGGCCTGGAGTGCCAGCGACTCTGCCAGGGGGCTTTCCTGACGAAGGATAGCGAACAACAGGTGTTCCGGGGTGATCTCCATATGATGCTGCGAAACTGCATGTTTGATGGAGGAGTCCAGTGCTTCACGGCTTCTGGCATTCAGTTTGCCGATAACGGATTTCAAATGCTGATTCATCATGTTTCCTTACATGAGTGATTGACACTGCGCAATATGGTCGGGCAGGGCGGAAATCGGATTGAGAAGGGGGGATTCTGCGCGCTCATCAAGGCTGGCAATCCGTACATCAAGATCGCGAATATGATCGTTGAGACTGCTCCAGCTCTGCCATGTGGTTTCCATTTCCTGAAGGCTGGATACCGTAAAGCGTACCAGGATCTGTTTGATCTCCAGCTGTTCCAGCAAACCGGCGCTGTCGGCAAAATCGCTGCTGTCGAAGAGCATTTCACCGTCGGTAAAACGATTGACAAACCATGGCCAGGCATCGTCACCGCGACGTTGATAGCTGACGGTAAAGCCCGGAAAAATTACGCTGAGGGTTATGCCGGGGCACTGCCCTGCTTGCCAGCTGAAATCACGCTTTTCGGCAAAATTCATACTGCTCAGCTGCTGGTTGCCTTTCAGACAATTAAGGGTCAGCCGTGTGCCGGTTGGCATAACTCGCGCTCCGCCAGGTACGCTGGCTGGCTGGCTGGAAACGCTGATTTTCCAGCTTTTCTCTTCCAGCGCGCTTTGTTTTAGCCTCAGCGCATCAAGTTTCGCCTGTAAAGAAGCCCGCTGGTCGTTGTTACGGGTGGAGGCTCGCTGCTGTATGTCCTGCGTTATCTCCGGCGAAAACGCCTGTCGGGTGAAACGAATAAAATTGTCCGTCAGCGGTGCTTTTATCCCGGCGTAGTTCGCGGCGGCAATACCGTTGCTGTCGGTGGTCAGCAAGGTTTTCGCCGGGCCGCGCAGAAACTCACTGACCAATTGCTGGGTCTGCGCTTGTTGCTCTTCATAGCTGAGCTGTTCACTGTCTTTGTTGAGGGGCCAGATGACAGTGCTTCTCCACTGGTTGTTGAGCCAACAGGCGTTCTGGGCCATGGCGTTGCCCAGCAGGCGTCTGGCATCGTCCTGATAGAGCGCCCAGATGGCCGCGATGCTGACACTGTCATTCTGGGGTGAAAGATGTTCCTCTAATCGGGCGAGGACCGGCAGCAGCCCGAGCAGCGGATTGTTCTGGTTGTTGCTCTGCGTAGGGCTGAATAACCCGCGCGTCAATCGGGGGCCGGGGGTGGCCTGGGCGAAAGCCTCTTTGACTGCGGCGCTGCGGGCCTTTTTCCACTGAAGCCATAACTGGTTAGCGAGCGTTGTGCTATCGGTGCAGAACTCTGGCGATGACCCCTGAAGCCAACTGGTGAGCGACAGGCGTATATTTTGATCCATTCGGGTAACGTGACCCAGCATAGCAGAAACCGGTCTGTTGGCGGACAGTGACTGAAGTCGATGTAGCAGGGTTAACCATGGCTGCGCCTCTGCTGGCGGGATATCGCGCAGTTCGTTCAGGATACGATTGACAAACTGCATTGCCGGACTCTGGTTCTGTCCGAGGGCGATAAGTTGTTTACGCGACACTGCGGCAGGGGGAATGGAAGAGAGGCTGGTGCTGACATCAATCATAAACTGCCGCCACGCGTTCTGGCGCAGACCCGCTTTTTGTTCCCGCACCTGTTGAAACACCGGCTGTGGCTGTCCGATGGCCTGTTCAATCTGTGTCATCCAGTCATTGAGGGTGATTTCTCCCGCGTAGGTCCAGATGCCGGGCAAGGCGAGCGTTGTCGGCAGAGACGGCCAGAAGATGGCAGCCTGCAGTGCGGGCAGGCTGGCGGTGGGTGCCAGCAGCCATTTAAGCGTCGGATCGTGCTGCACCAGACGGGTCAACTGCTGCCGGGCGGTTTGTAGCCAGCGCTCACCGTCAGGACGCCTCATGTAATAACGTTCCAGGGCCAGGATAGCCAGCAGCGACAGCGCTTCGGGATAGTCTCGTTGCTGCAGTGCAACAGCTACCGGCATTTTCTGGTTGAGCACGTCCAGGGACGCGCCGTCACGCATTTGTTGCCAGAGCAACACGGCATGGGCCAGTTGCAAAATGCGATCCCGCTTCAGAGCCGGAGCGGCGTCCAGAGTCTGTTGCCGATAATTATCCAGTGTAGCCTGCGTCAGTCGCGGGGTGGAAGGCACGAGCGCTAACTGTGATTCGGCCTGCTGGCGTTGCTTTTCGAGCAGCGGCTGAAAGGGGAAATAGCGAGATGAAAATGTTGAGTCGTGTTCATCCAGGGTCAGAAAGAGAGCCAGTGCATTAGGCGAGAGCAGTGCTAAGTCAGGCCTCAGGCGATTGAAGCTCAGACAGGCACCGATCGTGACCCATAGAGCGCAGACGATCAGTATGGCGATGCAGGCCATTTTCCCTCGTGGGCGCTGATACCAGCGCTGAATGCCCCTGCGCAAGCTGAGATCGCGCAGATGCCCTGCCAGCAGATCGTGCACGAATACGCTGACCCGCCGTCCGCTGTTGTCCGCATTGGGTTCCGTCGCGCTGAACCACACGCTGTTGAGGCTGACATGGCTGAAGTAAACATTAGGTTCGCACAGCGACGCCAGAGCGTAGCGTAACGTTGGTTCCAGTGCGGCGAACGCCTCCGGGAAGTTCAGCAGGGCAAGATTTTCCTCCGCGCTGAGCGTGGCCGGACGTACCATACTGAGACGAACCCATGACATCCCCTGTTTCAGGACGCTGAACAACGGTTGCAGAGCGAACTCGTCCTGACCATCGATATGCGGCGGTGATGGCCAGCTGTAGCCCAGTGGTTGCTGGCACTGAGCGGCAGACAGCTGCCGGTGCCACAGGCTGAAACCGGGAAAACGATCGCACTGGGTCACCATCACATACAGTGGCAAACTCACGTCAAAGCGCCGCACCAGCGGTTCAATCAGTCCCCGTAGTTGTCGCGCCATGGCGTGCAGTTGGCTGAGATCGTCGCTTATCAGTGCACTGACGGGTAGGGCGACGATAATCCCTGCCGGGGCGGGCATCTGCGTGCACCAACGAGCCAGTTTTCCCCATGCCTGACGGAAAGCGGGCGTGCTGTTGAGAAAATTGCTCGACAGCTCAAGTACGCCGATATGTCGAAAAAACCACCAGCGTAGCATTCTCGTTGGTCTGACGATGCTGGCATCGTTATCACCATCAAAGCGCGGCAATCCGGCACTGGCCAGCAGGGTGCTTTTACCGCAGCTATCGCCAGCTAGCAAATACCAGGGAAGCGGCTTCCGCTGGCGGTGAAGGCGTTTGATGAAGCCGGCGCCGGACTTCCACTGATTCAACAGCACATACTCCCGGCGAGAGAGACGATATTTTTTCAGCCAGCGACGGCCTGGTTTCCCTTTCATGACGTTGGTTATGGCGTAAAGCAAGGGCACCAGCAGCAGCATCACCAGCCAGAGCAGTAGAATGGTTGGCGTGCTCCAGTCCTGCCATAGACCGAGGGTGAAGCAGAACATCAGTGACAGCGAGAGCAGGAGTAACCCACCGGCAAAACAGATTAATTTTTTGAACATAATCGTCAGAACATGTAGTGATACAAAGAGAAGTACAGAATGGTGTACAGCAACAGGATGCCGATGGCCGTACTCATCAGTGGACGCAAGTGTTGCGTCACCGTTCCCGCAGGGATGAACGGGGCAGGCACGATCGCGGCTTCGTTCGGCCATGTCTGCCAGGCTTCAGGCAGACAAAGACGTCGTTGTTCAGCGATCTCCTGCTCCAGGGTTTGCCGATCATCGGGCGAACTGTACTGACCATGGAATCCCTGTTGCAGACAGAACAGAAAAACCTTCCGCGCCTGTACGTGGGCAGGATCAAGTTGGCTCAGACAGGTGAAAAAATATTCTCCTGCGACGGTGATGTTCAGATATTTGCGTTGTAATAGTTCGCATTGCCAGCGATGACGCCATGTCAGCATTGAACACAGCACCGTTTCGTCCAGCCAGGCAATAACCGCCACCTGCGCTGCTTCTTTTTCTTCCTCGCCTACGTCCTGCTGTGCGGCCTCGCGAATGGCATGGTCAAGTATGTTGATGCAGGTCTGGCGGCTCTGCGGATAATCGTCAAACATCGCCGGAGCGGCGGTCATATGCAATACCTGTTTAAATACCGGTAAATAGGAGTCAAGGAGTGGCATTATTTCGTTTCCATAAATATTGCCTGCACTTCCAGATCGGCAGGCGCGCCATCCCAGTAAAAGGCAATATTTTTTTGTTGTTCAACGCCCTTCCACAGGTTGTCCTCGCGGTTAAGGCGAAAGTAAAAGGTGTCTTTGCGATGCGGAACGCTGCGCGGCGTCGGGTTGAGCCAGGTTGCGGCGATCCCCGGCAGTGCGCGTTGGATCAGGGTAGATATCGACGATTTTGCCGCCACTTTGAAACCGATATTGTCGAAAATATCGGTATCGGACATGGCTTCCGAGCGTAGCATCAGCAGGACCGAGCCTGCTTTTTCCCACGACAGCGATTGCAAATCAGCGCAGAATACCTTCAGATCGTCGGCATTCAGCGCCACCCAGGTGCTATTTTCCAGCGCCAGGTTTTCCAGCAGGGTAGCGATCAGCTTTCTGGTACTGGCAAAACAGGCGAACAGATTGTAGTGATCGTAAGGCAGCAGTGGCTCCTTTCCCGACCATTCGCCGTTAAAGGAACAGTGTTCACTGAAGCTGGACAGCTCACCGATAAGCTGCACCAGCAGGCCATAGACCGGCCAGGGGTGCATTGTTGGCGTACGGCAGTAATGATGCAGCAGCGGCAGGGCACGGTTCAACGAACGCGTCGCCAGCAGCTGGTTCACTTCACCCAGATTTGCATCCTTGAATTGGTCGGGGCGTTTGTACTCTGCCAGCTGATATGCACGGTTTGCCAGCTCGGCGTAGAGTCCATCGAGCAGCGTTTTCAGCGCCGGACAGCCGTTCAGGGTGACCAGTGGCGGGCAAAAGCTGGCGTCGATTACCACCCGATCATTTTCGTAGCGTAGCCGCAGCAGCGGTAAAAATTCACAGTCCACCACCGCCTGTTTTTCCTCATCGCTGAGGATTTGTACATTATAAAGAATGCGTGCAACGCTGCACTCAGGGCCGCTGAAATAGACATCTTTCATCACCCCCTCTTTGTCAGGTTTCAGCCAACGGCTATTGGGGGAGTCGCCGACGTTGATGTGACCAGGATCGAAACGGCGTAGTGCCAGCCACAGCGTGAAGGGCTTTTCGATCTGCTTCCAGGCGTTGCGAAACTGACGCGACTGCAGGGCGCAGTTGCCGGGGTACTCGAGATAATCACCGGAAGGTAATATTGCCTGCAGGCTTTCAATTTTAAGGGTGAAATCAACCAGCGTTTCCGGATTGAAATTGCACTGAATCATGCCAACATTCCACGGCTTCGCCAGTTGACGCTGTCGGGAGAGCATGTAGTTATGGTGCAGGTCGACCGACTGCAGATGTTGGGGCTGCAAATACACACCCGAGTACCAGTAAATTTGTTGTAGTTCGGGATACACGTCAGTCTCCTTTTCCGGCTGTATTGACAGGGGGGGATATGTTGCTGCCTGGCGATAGCGGCAACGGTGCTGCGCCTTCGAAATGGCTGATGCTGTTGCTACCAAGTCGAAGTTTCAGCGAGATCGAGGTTAGCTCTGCGTGCCATTCCGGGCGCCACCAGCCACGACTTTGGCTGGCGACGGGAACCGCCACCAGCACCATGTGCTGTTTCTGCGGGAAGGGATAATAGCCTGCCACAATAGCGATATAGCGGCTGTTTTCACTGCGGTCGATATGGAGGGTTGTGCGCTGTCCCGGCATGGCGGGATAGCGATCGACCTTCAGGATACCTTCCTGTGCGCCTGCGCCACTGAACAGGCTTTTCAACGCAAAGGGACTGGAGAGCAATTTGTTCAGGGTGCTGATTTTTTGCGTCTGAACGACCAGCAGGGTGCAGCTGTTGGCAATACCGTGCAGTGCGTTTAAATCAGGGTCTGTCTGGACTTCCAGAGTGATCGCCCCTTGCGCAAAGGGGGCTGCCATCTGGTCGATCGCCTTTTTTTCACTGGTGACCATACTGGGATTCGCTACACAGCTACTGAGCAACGTGGTGGCGAGAAAAAACATCAAAGGGGAGATAATTCGCATCAGTGCCGGGATCCTCTCAATACGTTATTAATTTCATTAATGCTATTGCTATCGGTGAGCATCTCTTCCAGCCATTCAGGCAGCGTCATGGTGGCCCAGCGCGAGGCCCGCTCCATCAGAAACGGAACCGGGCTGGAGGGCTCTGTCTTGCGGAAATATTCGGAGATAGACAGCATCTGGCTGATGGCACGCTCACGACTCATGGCCTGCGGTGAGGCGTTATACGGGGTTTTATCGGGCAGAAGAGTGTCATTCTCAATGACCGATTCAGGCGTAATGATTTCATCATCCAGCGGAATGGCTTGTCGCTTTAACCGTTGCAAATAGTCGGTGAGATCCGCCAGGGTCTGGCGGGTCAGCACAAACAGCTCTCCCTCCTGGTCCTGGCTCAGGGTGAGATAGCGCGCCTCAAACTGTTCAAACGCAGCGCCGAGCCTGAACAGTTGATCTGCCTGCCGGGCGATTTCGCTGGAAGAAAAGTGCAGGACCTGTTGGTCAACGTTCGCCGTCGTCAGGTCTCCTCCCTGGCTAATCGCTGTCTCGCGATCGTTGTGTTCGGCGTCGAGGCTCTGACGCCAGGAGGCCAGAGAGGTGCCTGGCTGGCTCAGCAGTGGCTGGAGGAACAGTTGCTGACTGAGATCCCTGTCGAGACGCAGCAGTTTGCTGCGCCGTATTTTCCCCCCTTCTTCTTCAAGAGAGGGCCAGCACTGGAACCAGAAGCGGGTGATAAATTCGCTGAGGAACTCAATCCCGGTATTCACGCCCGCCAGCCCCTGTTGATGACAGAGCGCTTCGACGAACCAGCAGGCCAATTGCAGATCTTTCGTCTGTTCCCGCAGGGCCTTTTCGCTGAGGATGCGTACCTGCATCCAGTCGGCCTTGCGTGGCTTGCTGACTGACCATTCATCCTGCTGCAGATACTCCGGGTCGCTTTCCCGCGCCTGGCGGATATCGTCGAACAGCGGTTCATACTCCAGGTTGTCCCCTGCCGGACTTTCCAGGCTGACGGGTATTAACAGAGCGGTGATGTCTGGCAGCATGATGTTTTTCCTTTATCCAATGAGCACCGTGGGATAACCTGCCACGATGGTGCCTCCATGGGCGCAGCTATCGCCCATCCGTGCGGCGGGTTTCTTGCCGATCAACACCTTTATGCTACCCATTACTACTGAATCCACCGGGCCGACGCAGACAGCCATCGAGCCCACAGTTGCGGCGGGCAGGCCGCCAATTAGCACACCAGGAACACCGGGGGGCAGGAGTGGGCCGCCGACGTGGGGAATGGGTGGCACGCCGGGGGTGCTCATTGGACAGACGTGCATATCGGACACCCGGGCTGCTGGAAGACCCATTATTCCACCTCCAGCGTTGTGCTGCGGGCGATCAGCTGACAAGCACCCTCTGCCGGGTTTTCCGCCAGCTGCGCGGCAAGTGTCACCAGTGCGCAGTGCAGCATCTGTACGCTGAGCTGTGCTTGCGGATAAACAGGCGGCAGCCCTTCCGGACTCATGCTGCCGTGAGACCAAAATTGTGACAGCGCCAGCGCGCCGATCGGGGAGCTGAAGTCCAGCGCTTTCGCCTGATCAAAAATTTGCCAGCGGCGTTCGTCTTCCGGTTGGCGGTACTCCTGAGCAATAGCCTCCAGCAGAGGATGCAGGTCATCAGACGTAATCTGACGCAGCAGAGCGGTGAGTCTCATTCCAAGTACGGGGGGAGAAAAGGTTTGTGCCCACTGTCTCAGCGTCTCTTCCCATAGGCCGTCTTCAGACGGTGACTGCGAGGGGGGATTATGCTGTGTCATATTGCTTCCTTAACCGATATTGATAATGCCACCAGAAATCTGGGTCATCCCGCTTCCCGAAACGGTGGTCATGGCGCTTTTCAGAACGGCAGTGCCGCGGCCTTCGATCTTGACCATAGTGCCGTTGATCGTAATACCGCTGGCTGACAGGCAGATTTTGTTGCTGCCGACTTTCAACTCAATGGACTGGGAGGATTCCAGTTTCAGCGCTTTGTCAGTTTTTAAGCTGCCACTGCCGCCCACCACTTTCAGTGCGTAGCTGCCATTGTTGAGTTCAGTCGTGGCATTACCGGTGACTTTATGCTGCCAGTTGCCTTTTTCGAGGGTGATGTTCATGTTGCCCTGCTTCAATACCAGCTGCTCGTTGCCTTTGGTCAATTCGGTGCTACGGTTGGCAGCAATGGTGGTTATGGCATCATTTTTCACTGTCAACGACAGGTTTTTCTGCGCAATAATCGTCAGTAGTTCTTCGCCTTTTTTATCGTTAAAGCTCAGGCGATGACCGTCATTGATACTGCCATTAGTCGTACTGCGGGTGACAAAACCACTTTCGGTTTTTTCGCCGGGCAGGGCGAAGGGCGGTTTGTTCTGACCGTTATAGACGGTACCGGTAACCAGCGGGTAGTCCGGATGGCCCTGGATGAAGTTCACCAGCACTTCGCTGCCGACGCGGGGAATAAACTGGCTGCCAAATTTTCCGCCGGTCCAGGGTTGAGCGACGCGCACCCAGCAGGAACTGGTGTGGTCGTGCGGGTTCTCTTTGTCCCATGGGAACTGGATCCTGATGCGCCCGTATTCGTCGGTATGGATCTCTTCCGACTGGGGACCGACCACGGTCGCGGTCAGGATGCCGTGGATCTCCGGTTGTTGTGGGTAGGGTGGATACCAGGGGAGTTCGTTGCTCATCGCCACCAGCTGGCAGTTGTAACTGCTGCTGTTGCTGTCAAAATTGTTGACCGCGTTAAAAGCCAGCGACTGAATACGGTAGGGCTTATCGCCCGACGGATGACCGCTAAACGTGAAGGTTTCCCCGCTGCATAGCCAGTGGGCATTGGTTGTGGCCTCGAAGAGGCGAGTATTGGTTTCACGCGCCGCCATCATGTTTTTCGCCTCGCGAGAAATCAGCGAGCGCTCGCCCTGCGGGGTGATATCGGTAAAGGTGACGGCATCTATGGTGAGATCCGATCTGCCAGCGCACTGCTGGTGGTCAATGGCCGCCGCCTGCGGCATATTCACCCCCTGTAGCACCACAGCTGCCGGCTGCAGCGTTGAGGTAGACGACCAGCTGCCGATGCTGCCAGCAGGTACGGCATCGCTGCTGCGATGGTGCCAGCTCAGTTTGCCGCCCTGAATGGGCCTGTGGCTGGCGGGGTGATCGACCAGTACCAGCGTGTGCCTGGATTCGCTATGGCGGAAGAAATAGTAAATGCCTTCCTCTGCCAGCAAACGGTGGATGAAATTAAATGCCGATTCGCGATATTGAACGCAATACTCACGTGCTGGATAGCTGCCGTATAGTTGCAGATCCAGATGATTAATTCCGTGGTCGCTCAGCAATGTGCGTACCAGGTCGGGCACGCTGATATTTTGCCAGATCCGCATCACAAGACCCATCTTCAACAGCGACAGCGACGGTTCCAGCGTCAGAATACACTCCGCCTCTCTCTGCGTCCGTTGTTTATAGTGAATACGCGTCACCACGCCATGCAGAACGCGCTGGGGAAAATTGTGGCTACCGTCGCCAATCCGACAGGAAACGGTTTTGCCGTGCCAGCGGGCCAGTTCGGTTTCACTCTTTCTGGTCAAAGAACGTAGTTCATAAAAGAAAGGTGCTGCCAGTGATTCTTTACCCTCAAGGGCAACGAGCAGCAGCACGTCGGCAATGTCGCCATTCCAGCGCAGAAAGTGATTTTCCTGATGTGTTTTTAGGGGGGAGGTGAGTTGCATAAGGGTTCATCCTTGTTAAACGACAGGTGCAGGCAGTCGTATTTGATGCAGGTGCGGCTTACCGTTGCGGCCAAGACAAAGATCCAGTCCTAACGCACTCATCCCCAGCGGAAGAGGAGTAAGAACGGCACTACTGATGGTCAGGTAAACGGAGAAATCCATCACCGGGCCGACGTAATCGCGGACCCGCGACCAGACTTCCTGGCAGACATTTCCCGGCGGCATGAAGCGGCGTGAGGTCTCTGGCGACATGGGACCCAGCACAACCTCGAAGTGGGCATGTACTTCGATACGCGCTCTGCCCATCATTGGCACCGTAGCCAGGGTTTGCGCCGGGTTGCCGAGCTGGCAACATTCACTTGCAGGCACGCTGCGCCAGCCGCCAGTGAAGGGGATTATCTGCGCCGGGACGCGGAACAGCTGACTCAGCCAGCACTCCAGATTGACCATTGAGCGCACCGGTGAGGCAAACAGCAGGGCATGCTGCGCCAGTGCCGGAGGAGGATCGGACATTGGCAAACCGCTCAGTGCCTGGATAATCGTCTGTAGTGGCGGCTGCCCTTCTGATTCCGCCAGCGCACAAAGGTGATGTTTTTGCCACGCCAGATAGTCGAGGCAGTACAGCCGATGGCCGAACATATCAATAAAGGCTTTTGCGCTGTGGTCGCTGTAGCGATACTGGCGTTCGATCATCCACTCGCTGTAGGCTCCAGGCAGTGCACCCATGGCACCAGTTAAGCCATTGTGCCAGGCGGTCACCTGCAGCAACGCATCGGAAGAATCCTGACGCAGTTGTTCCACCTCGCCGTTGGGGGCATCCAGAGATAGCGTTGAGATTATTTGTAATTTTTCATCCAGCAGCGTGCTGTCCGGTATGCTGCCATTACGCAATTTGCGCAGCAGCAGACGAATCTGCTGATAGAAATGAAACTTGCTGACAATCGGTATCAGAGCCATGACAGTTTTCCCGCGCGAATGGGCCACACGCGACGCGTTTGTGCTTCATGTTCAATGCATGTGGTGAGACGGGTAAAACTGTTGACCGGAGCGTACAGCGCCAGCAGTCGTTCCAGCAGACAGCAGAACAGATAGTATCCTGGTTCCTGAAACGCCTCGTGACTAAAGGTGATAGTCAGGTCAATGCCCCGAGCCAGTGAGTGCGGGTCGTTACTGACAAGCCGGGTAGTAACAGGCTGACAGGTCAGAGCCTGAATCAGCGACAATAGACGTGACTTATCGGTGCTGCCGTCAACATTGTACAGCGCCAGGATCTCTTTCAACCGTAGCGCACCCTGCTCGCCATCCAGCAACTGGTGGTTGAGGGATAACTGCGCGATAAAACGCCAGCGCGCGGCGCTTTTATCCGGAGGATTAACCTGGCGCGTTGGATGAGTGAGGGCGGAGATTTTTAGCGCCGCAATGGGAACCTGAGCATCAAAATCCCCCCCTGGCTTGCCATACTGCATCCGGTTGGGAACGTTGTGATTGGTACAGAGAACGCTGAGGGAGACCACCTCTGGCACAGGAGCCGCCTGATGGTTTGGTCCTTCACTAAAGGCGATAAAGGGTTTGTACCCCACCTCCTGCGTCCCGGGGATTTCGCGGCGGAAGAGTTGCCAGTACAGGCCAGAATCTTCAGCTGTGTTGCCGACAGCATGGCTTTCCAGCAGTGGAAATACAGGGAGGTGGTCGATGTGGTTATCGATTTTTCGCTGTACGGAAACCTGAACGATGGCCCAGATATCAATGTGATCCTTATGCCGGGCGTCCGGCACGACAGGATAATCGGCCATCGCGTCGCTCAGCGTAATGGGTTCGGCACGCAGGGAAAAAAGATTGACTGCAGGCGTGCAGTGCAATCGAAAAAAGTGTTCGTCTACCAGCGAGGTTAGTTTTTCCAGGCGTTCCGTCAGAGCATTACGCTTAAAAACAGCCAGCAGCTCAAAGGTACCGTTGTCTGCCACGCTGAAGCCTGTCGGCAACTGGATATCGATAAACGAAAATTTCTGCGGGAACCAGAAATAATCCAGCAGCAGGATATGGACTGGTGCAATACGTCTATCCCGGGTGAGCAAAGCTTCTCCAGCCTCAAATCCCACTGGACGCAACGCACTGGCGGCCAGGGGAATGTTTACGCCACCCTGACGAAGACTCAGGCTTTTAATTTCTGAACATAGCAAGGTATAGAGGATATTAACCGCGTTTTCTGGGCCGTGAAGATACAGGCGGATGCTATCGTTTGCCAGCGTTGCTCCGGGCCACACCCGAAAATCCAACTGTAGCTGCCAGTTTAGCTCATCGCTGTCAAAATGCAGCGAGCTGGCGTCAATGGACAGAGGCAGCAGCGTCACCGGATAAACGGTCTGAAACTCACAGAGCTGCGGTGTATCCTGCTGCGTAAAGAGCAGAGTTTCGGCTGCCAGCACATTCGTGCCGGTGAGTCCGGATTTTTGTGGATCTGGCACGATAGTTACAATACATGCTGACGGTAGCGGGCGCAGAAACTGGGGGGCCAGGGTGGAGATCAGGGTATCGACCACTTCAGGAACAGTATCGTCGAGACGCTGATGAATGCGCGATGTTAGCAGGGCGAACGATTCAATCAGGCGACTAACGTGCGGATCTTCTGTTTCACCCTCAACCATCCCCAGGCGGTGAGCTATTTTGGGAAAGCGATTGGCAAACACTTTGCCATGCTGCTTCAGGAAACTCAGCTCTTTCTGATAATAAGAGAGTAGCTTATTCATCGAAATAGAACCTCCCGGTGGACTCATTCCACGTCAGTTCAAGTGCGATTGAGGTCGAGAAATAAGACCCCCGCAGGATAAAACTGATAGCCTGTGGATTATCCGTATTGCTGGTGAACGACACCTGGCCCAGTCGTGTCTCAAAACGTGCAAGAGCATTTTTCAGGCGTGTTTCCAGCACCAGTCGTTGGTAATTGATGTCATCAGTTTTACTGAACGATTCAGCGATACCGTAATTGAGAACAGAGGTGTTGATCAGCGGAATATCCTCAATATCTGGCAGCCGTGCGCGCGACATTAATAGCATTTTCAGTTCGCTGAGTAACACAGTATGCGGCGGTGATCCCCAGGAATAATCATCCTTTTCATTCAGGGGATGATTATCACTGAGTCGATATAGCAGAGATGCGAACATGATTTGTATCCTGAAAATCAGCCACCGGAAAATTTGAGTAAATATGTCACAGAATTTTTTTCTGAGGGATGTCGTATTTGATTGGCCCAATCTTATCCAGGCTGGTTTCATCCGCGTTTGGTACGTTAAACGTTACTTCCACAGTCCCTTCGAAAGTGAATGATAGCACCATAAATAGCTTTTCATCATGTTGTGCAAATTTCAGTCCGAGGAAATTACAGGTATTAAATACCGTACGCTGAATTTCATAGTTCTTTTCATATTTATCAGAACCCCGATGCACGATAGTTATCGTAATTTCTTTATGACCACGTTGTAAATAATTTTCATAAAGTTTGCTGGTTTCTTTGGTGACGAGGATGGAGGTCTGAACGTCAGTGAAAAAAATGCCGTCTGGTCCGGATAATGTCTCTAGCCCCGGCGAGGCATAACCTTCCATCCAGTTTTTATAAGCACTTTCCTCAGAAGAACCTGCAACGGCTTTATTATCGATTTTAACTTCAATGAACTGACAATTATTCAATTTAGACATTATTACATTACCTTATTTTAATGGGAGGTTATTAACTGGTCGCAGACGGTAAGTCCGCCACTAAACGCAGAGACAGGCTTAACCCTTCGAGCTGGAAATGGGGTTTCAGCCAGGCGATAGCTCGATAGGAACCCGGGAAGCCCGGTACCTCAACGACCTCGACTCTGGCTTCACGCAGCGGATAGCGGGCTTTGGTTTCCGGACCGGCATTATCAGACGCAACCACGTATTGCATAATCCATTTCTGCAGATACTCTTCACAGTCTTCACGTGACATAAAGCTACCTACTTTGTCGCGTACGATCGATTTCAGATAGTGCGCAAAGCGAGAAGTTACGAGGATGTAGGGTAGCTGGCTTGACAGGCGAGCATTAGCATTAGCCTGGTCAGAATTGTACAGACGTGCTTTATTGATTGACTGCACGGCGAAAAACGCAGCATAGTCGGTGCCTTTACAGTGAACCAGTGGAATAAAGCCGAGATCGGAGAGCTCTTTTTCGCGCCTGTCGGAAATTGCAATCTGGGTCGGACACTGCATTGTGTGCTCACCGCTCCCGGACATATAGTTATAAGCTGGTAGGGATTTCACCAGACCACCGCCTTCCACGCCGCGGATCGCCGCGCACCAGCCGTATTCTTCAAAGGACTCAATAATACGTCCGGCCAACTCCCAGGCAGAATTCATCCACAGGTAATCACTACCGACTTCGTCTTCCCGGATCTGTTCATCAAAATTAAACGTTTCTGCAGGGATGGTTTTCGCGCCATACGGGACACGCCCCAGCACCTGTGGCAGCGTCAGGCCGATATAACGGCTGTCGTCGTTCTGGCGAAAAGAACGCCAGCGCACATAGTCTGTTGTATCAAATAGTTTCGCCAGGTCGCGCGGGCGAGGCAGCTCGGAGAAATCATTCATCGATAGCATGCCTGGCGCGATGGCGCTGAGGAATGGCGCATGTGCGGCTGCGGCGACATGCGAGATCTGATCCAGCAGGCTGATATCCTGCGCAGTGTTATCAAACTGGAAATCACCGACGAAAACCGAAAAAGGCGTGCCGCCGAAAGTGCCGTATTCGCTTTCGTATACGCACTTGAACAGCATGGACTGATCAAAGTCGCTCGCGGATTTAAAGTCTTTAATCAGATCCTGCTTGGTACACTGCAGCAGACGAACCTGCGTGTTTTCGGTTATGCTGGACTGTACCAGTTTGTGCAAACCGCGCCAGGATGACTCTTTTCTCTGAAATTCTGGGGCATGAATAATCAGGCTAACCTGCTGAGACAGCAGCTTGTCGATCGCCGTGATCCGCTGTTCAATACTGCCGATCAAATCGCTTGAAACAACCATCTCTCCGGACTGCACTTCTGCCAGAAAATGGTTCAGCTGCGATTTCATGTGGCTGCGATCTGACTCGCGGCGGATTGCCTGAGTGTTGTCAATAACCTGATTAAGGTAGTCATCATTGAAGGCTGATTCAGTAATGGGATTTAATACCAGTTCGCTACTCATTCGGCATCATCCCCCGGGACAGTCGCTTTACCCACCGGCGCATTTTGCTGACGGGCCATCTCCGCGAGTTGTTCCTTCAGGAGTTCATTGCTCGCGGCCCGATTGCGCAAATCGCTTAACTGTTTACGCAGTTCCATCAGTTTACTTAATGGTTCAACCTGGCAGACAATTTCATCCGGTGAGAAGTCTTCCATATTTTGGAAGGTCAGAGAAACCGCCAGTTTTCCTTCCTGTTCTGGCAACACACTTTCTACCAAAAATTGAGCTTCCGGCTTCATCGAAGACATTATTTCATTGAAATTATCTTTATCGATTCTTAAGAATTCCCGTTCCCGAAGATTGTTGGTCGTTTGTGTGAAATCACCCATTACCCCAATAACTAGCGGTAGTTCTTTTGTTTCTCGTGCATCACCAATTTCAACGTCATAAGTGATTTGGACTCGTGGTGGTCTGACTTTTTTTAGCTTATGTTGCGTGTTTTCCATGTAACATATATCCATATTATTTTTTTAACTAACGATTCCCTTCATATTTTTTAGATATGAACTGGCTTCTTTATATTCATTGATTAACTGGATCTTATCTTGTTTAAGTCCCTCGCTTTGTAGCATGGGGGGCGGATAGCGTCTCCATCAGTATTCAGCCTAAACACACCTTCATTCGGAAGCTGGCTTATTATCGTAACGATATTCTGATTCATCAAGTTGAAATCTTAATTTTTTTTATTTCTCTTTTTTTTTCTGCACGTTACCCTCTAAAAAAATTAATTATTGTTGTCGTTATTTTTTATTGAACCGCATTATAGACACCGATGAACTATGGAGGCTGAGTGGAGTCAGGCGGCTTGCTGTTGCAACGGTGTTTTATCCTTTTTCTACATTCAAATTTTCTGATGATGATCATCATGCTTATCTGAGTTTCTCTGCTGTGAAAAGAGCGTAAGGTAGCGCTATACCATTTTGTCACACTGAGGATCACATCATGTCCTGTATGCCCGCGTTGTTTTTAGGTCACGGCAGCCCGATGAACGTGCTGGAAGACAATATCTATACCCGCACCTGGGCAGAACTGGGTCGTACGCTGCCGCGTCCGAAAGCGATCGTGGTGGTATCGGCACACTGGTATACCCGTGGTACCGGCGTGACGGCGATGGAAGCACCGAAGACCATTCATGATTTTGGCGGCTTCCCGCAGGCGCTGTATGACACCCATTACCCGGCACCAGGATCGCCGGAGCTGGCGCAGCGTCTGGTCGAGCTGCTGTTGCCCGTGCCGGTGACCCTGGATAAAGAAGCCTGGGGTTTTGATCACGGCTCGTGGGGCGTGCTGATCAAAATATACCCGGATGCCGATATCCCGATGGTACAGCTGAGTATCGACAGTACCAAACCGGCAGCCTGGCATTTTGAAATGGGCCGTAAGCTGGCAGCCCTGCGCAACGAAGGCATTATGCTGGTGGCTAGCGGTAACGTGGTGCACAATCTGCGCACCGCGCGCTGGCATGGCGATAGTTCCCCGTATCCCTGGGCGACGGCGTTCAATGATTTTGTAAAAGAGAACCTTCGCTGGCAGGGGCCAGTCGAACAGCACCCGCTGGTGAACTATCTCGATCATGAAGGTGGTTCGCTCTCTAACCCGACGCCGGATCACTTCCTGCCGCTGCTCTATATGCTGGGTGCGTGGGATGGTGAAGAGCCGATCGGCATCCCGGTTGACGGGCTGGAGATGGGCTCGCTCAGTATGTTGTCGGTGTTGATTGGCTAAGATAAAAATGGCGCGTTGCGCGCCATTTTTTTCGCCCGTGACCTGCACGCGTAAATAAGAAAATAAGAGGTGGATCGCAAAAAATAGCCACTGAAATGACATTTTTAAAATAAAAATAACTTATCACAAAAAAATGAAACGCCGCGCTGGAAATTCGCATTTTTTGTGAAGATTATCATCGCAATAGTCCCCCTTACTGATTACTCTTCTTCCTGATTCTATTCTGAACGCACTCTTTAAACCTTATCTGGTGTTGTACCCCAGACGGCCTGTTTGTGGTCACTGTTATTCCTAAAAAATTAAAAACCTCTGGAGAGACAGAAAGATGAAGTCTGCGAAAATTCTGATTAACATCTGTATTAGCTCTGCATTGCTGTTTATCTCTCATAGCACCATGGCACAAACTTTCCCCGGCGGTGTCTCAGGCGATGAGAAGCAGGTTATTGAACAGGAACAAATCGGCGCCATTGATATTATCCGCGTATCCATGACGCCGGTCGCTGCCATTCTTCCTGAAATCAACGTCTTTACGCTGCCCTATATTTTCCGTGATGAAGATCATATGTATATCGGCCAGGAAATTGGCGATCGTCTGTCGGCCAGCAGCAAATCGCGTCTGATCTTCCTTGGCTGGATGGATGCGGGCACCCGTAACCTGATCACCAAAGCGCCGGTGACCAAAGCGGAAGATTTAAAAGGGATGCAGATCCGCGTACGGGGCAGTCCGATTGCGCTGGATACCCTGAAAGCAATGGGGGCTTTACTCGGTCGCGATGGGCGTGAGCGAGGTCTTTAGCGGAATGCAAACCGGGGTTATTGACGGTACCGAGAATAACCCGCCGACCTTTGTTACCGACAACTATTTGCCGGTCGTGAAGAACTACACCTGGTGTAAACACTTCATTATTCCCGAGCTGTTTTTATTCTCTAAAGCCAAATGGGATAAGCTGAAAAAAGAGAATCAGGAACTTATCCTCAAGCTGGCAAAAGAAGCCCAGGCCGAGCAGCAACAGCTGCCCGCTTTATGTCGCTCTTGTTTGGTTTCCCAAAATATATTTTACCGGGGCAAAGTGTATGGGTGAGCGTTATTCATTATCGATGGATATTCTGTACCGAATATCTATGTGGGTTGCCGGTCTGACGTTATTAGTGATGGTTGCGGTGATTCCGGTACCGCTCAATAACCTGGTAACGAAGCTTACTTTTTACAGGTGTCAGCCAGTATGTCTGCGTTCCTGACTGCTGCCATTCCAGCAGGAAAGATGCACTGAAGTAGCAGCGATCAAAGAGTGTCAGAGAATTATCAGGGGCAGCAGAGACCAGGCGGTTTGCCAGCGTCAGCTCTCCTTTTCCGGCAGCAGCAAAAGCTGCATCGGGTAGCATGTGAGAATGAGTCGCCATAAGTCCGACCATACGAACTTGTGGAAAAAAGCCAGTGGAGGACTCAATAAACCCAAAGGCAGTAGCATTCTCAGGTGAGTCAGATGTGCGAAACCGTGTTCCGTTGACACTCAGGATATGAAGCCGTGAAAGTGTTGCTTCCCGGAGCAGCGGGTTGCCAGGCTTCATTACAGGCATGAAAAAGATAGTGGAGAGTACACTGGGAGCAAGGCTCTGATAGCCCTCCTCAGGCTGAAGCACGATATCCAGATGATGGCATACATCTTTAATAGATAAATCGCGTAACAGCCCCATCATAAGAACAAGCCAGACGGCCTGTTCAGCAGGAAGACGACGTCTGCGAATACTGGCTTTTTGACAGGCAGAAAGCGCCTGATGGATCCACCCGGGTTGAATAGAGCGCGAAAAGGCATCCAGCCTTGCAGGAAAAGCATCAACAACGCAATCCATATCGTGTTCAGACATAAAAAAATCCAGAGTCAGGAAACTGACTCTGGATTGTCTCTTACTGGCAGGATCGTTCAGGTACTCTTAAACGATAGGCATCAGGCTTTTGAAGCCGGGTTTCTCTTTTTGTTCAGCCGCGCTTATTCAACAAAAATATGCGGATAGAAGCGGGACAGATCCTGGGTGATCAGGGCGCAATCCTCGCGGATTCCGACCCCTGCCGGCTGGTCGTTAATCAGCCAGCTACCGATCAGCATATAGCTGTCGCCAAACTTAGGTAGCTGGCAGAACTGCTGAACAATCATCCCTTCCTCGCCGTACGGACCTTCTACCTGCTCAATGGTTTTGCCATCTTCGATGATAGAGATGTTCGCGCCTTCACGGGAGAAGATCGGTTTCATCACGAACTTATCCATCTGCGGGTACGCATCTTCAGCAAAGTAGGCCGGCAGCAGGTTAGGGTGGTCGGGGAACATTTCCCACAGCAGCGGCAGTAGCGCTTTGTTGGAGATAATGCTTTTCCACGCCGGTTCCAGCCAGCGTACGCCTGCGTCTTCCAGCTTGGTAGAGAAGACTTCACGCAGCATATACTCCCACGGATAGAGCTTGAACAGATTGCCGATCACCTGGTCCTGCAGATCGGTAAACTGGCCTTTCTCACCGAGGCCGATATCTTCAATATAGAGAAAATCGGTGGCAACGCCTGCTTCCGCGGCGCAGTCCTGCAGATACTGTACGGTACCGCGATCTTCAACGGTATCGCGACAGCAGGTCAGATGCAGCAGCTGGAAACCGTGGGATTCACGCAGCTCGGCAAAGCGCTCGATCAGCTTTTCCTGCAGGCTGTTGAACTGGTCGCTGTTCTCCGGCAGGTTATCGGTGTTGAGCTGGTCTTCAAGCCACAGCCACTGGAAAAAGGCGGCTTCATACAGGGAGGTCGGCGTATCAGCGTTGTTCTCCAGCAGCTTAGGTTCGCCCACGCCATCCCAGGCCAGATCCAGTCGCGAATAGAGCGACGGCTGGTGGGTCTGCCAGGACTGACGCACAAAGCCCCAGGTGTGTTTCGGGATGCGGAATTTGGCCATCAGCTCATCGCTGGCGATCACCTTTTCTACGACCTTCAGGCACATCTGATGAAGTTCTGCGGTAACGTCTTCCAGCTTTTCGACCTGAGCAAGCGTGAGCTTGTAGTAGGCATCTTCACACCAGTACGGCTCGCCGTACATGGTGTGAAAATTAAAACCAAACTCGGTTGCTTTTTCGCGCCAGCCCGGGCGCTCGGTAATGCTGACTCTTTCCATCAGGATCAGCCACCCATTGAGCGGGAGGTGCTGCCGGTCGCGCTACGCTGCATGGTGGTCTGTTTTGCCACGGAGTCGCCGAAGCCGCCGCGGGTAATGGTGGAGGTGATCGCCGGTTTCGGTGCCATCGCTGTTTTCGGGACCGTGGTGGTACGGCCAGGCTGTGCGGCACCGTAGCTCTTACCACCGGCATCGGTATACTGGCCATAGGCCGGGCTTGCCGGATTACGCGAGCTGAACAGCGGCTGCTGCTGCGCGCCACCGCTCATCATACGGCCCATCATATAGCCCGCCATCAGCGGCATCCAGAAGCTGCCGCTGGACTGCGTCTGCGCCTGGCTTTCCGGTACCATTCCGGCCTGAGCCGGCGTCTGCTGGCACTGGCCTTCGCCGAATTCGGCCACGCAGTCTTCTCGGGTGGCGTACTTCGGTGCGGTACGCTCTGCTTCTTTCAGGGCGTTGTTATAGGTGGTTGTACATTCCGCGCTCTTGCCCGGATTCGCTGTCGAGCAGTCGTCGGCGTTCTGGTACATCGACACCGTTTCGTCGCTTTGTTCGCAGCCTGCCAGCATGATGACGGCTGTGACCGCCAGGGCAACCGGCGTCAGATGACGGGCGCTCCAGCTCTTACGAAACGTGGCGTGATTAATATTTTTTGTCCGTCTCATTGTTGTCTTCCTGGACCAGGTGGTAGTGCATGAAAAGTTGCGTTCAGGATAGAGGATGAGTGGCTGAAAATGAAGCAGGAATGGGCGCTGGAGAAGGGATCTTTACGTTGCCTTACGTAAAAACGGGGGCTGATGCCCCCGTTTGCGATATGGCATAGTAGAATCAGATTATTTCTGCGCTGCGGTTTCCGGTGCGATGCTGTCTGGCGTGGTCGTCACCGCTTTACCCAGGGTGTTATTCAGCGCCACCAGATCCTGCTCGTTAAGAGTACCGAGTGCGGATTTGATGTTCAGCTGGTTAATCAGGTAGTTATAACGCGCGCTTGAGAGTTGCTGCTTGGCGTTAAACAGGATGGTGGTGGCATCCAGCACGTCAACAATAGTTCGGGTACCGACGGAGTAGCCGGCTTCCATTGCATCCAGGGAGCTTTGCGCAGAAACAACGGCCTGCTTGTAGGCGTTCACGCTGCTGATGGAGGCGTTGATATTGTTAAAGGAAGAACGCACGGTCTGCACGACGCTGCGGTGTGCGCTTTCCAGCTGTTCGCTGGCGCCCACGAAGCCAAACTGCGCCTGTGTCACCTGCGAGTTAACCATCCCACCCTGATACAGCGGTAGCGAGAAGCTCAGACCAATTTTGCTCTGGCCAATGTTGCTGTCGTCATACTGTATGTTGTTACGCGTTTTCGAGCCGCTGTAAGAGCTGTCAGTCACGGCGGTGGACGCCGTCAGACCCAGCGTTGGCAGATGGCCGTCCTGCGCCTGGCGAATTTTCTCACGCGCCAGATCCTGGTTCAGACGTGCCTGGAGCAGTGACAGGTTACGGTTTTCTGCTTCTTTCAGCAGGGTATTTACCGGCTGCGGTTTATCGGTTTTAAAGCTGGCGACGTTCAGGGACGCCAGCGCCGGGTAGTAGTTACCGGTGACCTGACGCAGTCTTTCCACCGCGTTGTCCAGGTTGTTGCGGGCGGTGACTTCATTCGCCAGCACGGTGTCATACTGAGAGCGGGCGTTCTGTACGTCGGTGATGGCAACCAGGCCAACGTTAAAACGCTGGGTGGTCTGATCCAGCTGACGGTAGATAGCCTGTTTCTGTGCTTCGGTGTAGGAGAGCGAATCGATCGCGCTCAGTACGTTGAAGTAGGCGGTCGCCGTATTGAGGATCAGGGTTTGCTGATCGGTCTGGAAGGTGACATCCTGAATACCAGCGCTCTTTTCCTGCAGGCTCAGCGCACGCCATTTCGACATATCAAAAATCGTTTGCGTTAACTGTAATGAGCCGTTGGTGCTGGAGGTATTAATACCGTTTTGATCGCGGTAGCCGCGGGTATAGCCATAGTCAGCGCCTAATCCGAGCTGTGGTAGCAGGGGGCTACGTGCTTCATTGATCTTTTCGAAGGCAGAGTCACGGTCGGCCGCAGACTTACGCAAATCCGGGTTGCTTAAGCGTGCCTGCTGATAAACCTGTAACAGGTTTTCTGCCTGACTCATCGCGCTGAAGCCCGTCAGGCTCAGGCCGATAAGAATGGGGAGCAATTTCTTCATTTGCATTCCTTGTGTGAAGCATCGTAGCGCTGAACAAAATAGAAAAATAATCGCCGATTCTACCAGAGTCTGCCACTGTGATAGCTTTGCGTAATGTGCCATCTCGCACTAATTTGCACAAATGTATCACACCCACGGTTAAACCCTATGCAAACTGAATTTAAATCCACAATTTCATCACAGTAACAGGACATCACGATGAATAAGTCTTGCGAACAGGCCGTTACTTTCGCCAAAAAAGATGTAGAAATTATTGCACGTGAAACGCTTTATAGCGGTTTTTTTTCGCTCGATTTGTATCGTTTCCGCCACCGCCTTTTTAACGGCGAAATGAGCGGTGAAGTGCGTCGGGAAATTTTTGAGCGCGGTCATGCCGCAGTCTTGCTACCCTTTGACCCTGTGCGTGATGAAGTTGTTCTGGTCGAGCAAATTCGTATTGCCGCGTACGACACCAGCGAAAGCCCGTGGCTGCTGGAGCTGGTCGCCGGGATGATCGAAGAAGGCGAAACGGTGGAAGACGTCGCCCGTCGGGAAGCGGTAGAAGAAGCCGGGCTGACAGTTGGGCGGACAAAGAAAATGATGAGCTACCTGGCAAGCCCCGGTGGTACCAGCGAACGACTTTCCCTGCTGGTGGGAGAAGTGGATGCCACGACCGCCGAGGGGATTCACGGCCTGGCGGATGAAAACGAGGATATTCGTGTGCATGTGGTAAGCCGGGAGCAGGCTTACCGGTGGGTTGAAGAGGGGAAAATCGACAACGCGGCTTCTGTCATCGCTCTGCAATGGCTCCAGCTGCATTATCAGGACTTACGACACGAGTGGAAAAAATGAAGCGTTATACACCTGACTTTCCTGAAATGATGCGCCTGTGTGAAACCAACTTCGCACAGCTACGCCGTTTGCTGCCGCAAAATGATGCGGTTGGTGAAACAGTGAGCTATCAGGTGAGCAATGCGCAATACCGGTTAACGATTACAGAATCGACTCGCTACACTACGCTGGTTGAGATTGAACAAACGGTACCGGCCATCAGCTACTGGAGCCTGCCATCAATGACGGTGCGCCTGTATCACGATGCGATGGTTGCTGAAGTGTGTTCAAGTCAGCAGATCTTTCGCTTTAAAGCGCGATATGATTATCCTAATAAAAAGTTGCATCAACGCGACGAAAAGCATCAAATTAACCAGTTCCTTGCGGACTGGTTGCGATACTGTTTAGCACATGGAGCGATGGCGATTCCGGTTTGTTAGCGTAGTGGAACCTAAGGACACCATTTGGAAAGCCTGTTAAACCTCTCTCTGGCCGATGGGGCCGGGGTCAGGTTACTGCAAATTACTGATACTCACCTGTTTGCTAAAAAGCACGAAACGCTGCTGGGTGTGAATACCTGGGAAAGCTATCAGGCCGTTCTGGCGGCCATTCATGCTCAAAAGCGTGACTGCGATTTAATCGTGGCGACGGGTGATTTAGCGCAGGACCATTCTGCCGAGGCCTACCAGCATTTCTCTGAAGGCATCGCGGCTTTTGTTATGCCTTGTGTCTGGCTGCCGGGTAATCATGATTTCCAGCCGGCGATGTACAGCGCGTTGCAGGACGCCGGAATTTCATCGGCGAAGCGCGTTTTCGTCGGCGATTGCTGGCAGATCCTGCTGCTTGATAGTCAGGTCTTCGGCGTGCCCCACGGCGAACTCAGCGAATATCAGCTGGAGTGGCTGAAGCGCAAACTGGCCGACAGTCCCGAGCGCCATACGCTGCTGCTGCTGCACCATCATCCCATCCCTTCCGGCTGTAGCTGGCTGGATCAGCACAGCCTGCGCAATGCTGCGGCGCTGGACAGCGTGCTGTCACGCTATCCGCGCGTCAGGCATATGCTCTGTGGTCATATTCATCAGGAACTCGATCTTGACTGGAACGGCCGTCGCATGATGGCGACGCCATCGACCTGCGTCCAGTTCAAACCGCACTGCGCCAACTTTACGCTGGATACCATCGCGCCGGGCTGGCGCTGGCTGGAACTGCATGACGACGGTACTTTAACCACCGAAGTTTGCCGCCTGCAAAGCACGAAATTCAATCCGGATACCGCTTCAGAAGGCTATTGATGTCTACGCTTCTCTATCTGCACGGTTTTAACAGCTCGCCGCGTTCCGCCAAGGCGACTCAGCTTGAGCAGTGGCTGGCGACACAGTATCCGGATATCGACATGGTGGTGCCGCAACTGCCAGCATTTCCCGCCGAGGCGGCGGAACTGCTCGAGTCCCTGGTGCTTGAACGCGGCGGTGAACCTATGGGCATCGTTGGCTCCTCCCTTGGCGGCTATTACGCCACCTGGCTCTCCCAATGCTTTACGCTTCCGGCGGTGGTGGTCAACCCGGCCGTGCGGCCGTTTGAGCTGCTGGTGAACTATCTCGGCCAGAACGAGAATCCCTACACAGGGCAACAATATGTGCTAGAGTCTCGCCATATTTACGATCTTAAAGTCATGCAGATCGACCCGCTGGAAGCGCCAGACCTGCTCTGGCTGCTACAACAGACGGGAGATGAAGTGCTTGACTACTGCCAGGCGGTGGCGTATTACGCCTCCTGCCGCCAGACCATTGAGCAGGGTGGTAATCACGCTTTTGTTGGTTTTGACGATCATTTCACACAGATTATCGATTTTCTCGGTCTGCGTTGAGCGGCCCGGGAAACGATGCGTTGACAATCTACGAAAACACCATGACGCAATCTTATAACGCAGATGCCATTGAAGTACTGACCGGGCTTGAGCCAGTGCGCCGTCGTCCGGGGATGTATACCGACACGACCCGTCCGAACCATCTTGGTCAGGAAGTTATCGATAACAGCGTGGATGAAGCGCTGGCCGGCCATGCCAAACGCGTGGAGGTGATCCTGCACGCGGACCAGTCGCTGGAAGTGATCGACGATGGCCGTGGGATGCCGGTGGATATTCATCCGGAAGAGGGCGTGCCAGCGGTTGAGCTGATCCTCTGTCGCCTCCATGCGGGCGGTAAGTTCTCCAATAAGAACTACCAGTTCTCCGGCGGCCTGCACGGGGTTGGGATCTCGGTGGTCAATGCGCTGTCGAAGCGTGTTGAAGTCACCGTGCGTCGCGACGCTCAGGTTTACAGTATCGCGTTTGAAAACGGCGACAAGGTGCAGGATCTCGAGGTCATCGGCACCTGCGGAAAGCGTAATACCGGTACCAGCGTCCATTTCTGGCCGGATGAAAGCTTCTTTGACAGCCCGCGTTTCTCCGCTTCCCGCCTGTCACACCTGCTGAAAGCCAAAGCGGTGCTTTGCCCGGGGGTGGAGATTGTCTATAAAGATCTCGTCAACAGCACCGAACAGACCTGGCGCTATGAAAATGGCCTCAGCGATTACCTGAGCGAGGCGGTCAACGGCCTGCCTCTGCTGCCGGAAAAACCGTTTATTGGTAATTTCGACGGTGAAACCGAGGCGGTGGACTGGGCGCTGCTGTGGTTGCCGGAAGGCGGTGAGCTGCTGACCGAAAGCTACGTTAACCTGATCCCAACCATGCAGGGTGGCACCCACGTTAATGGCCTGCGCCAGGGCCTGCTGGACGCCATGCGTGAATTCTGCGAATACCGCAATATCCTGCCGCGTGGGGTAAAACTCTCCGCGGAAGATATCTGGGATCGCTGCGCTTACGTGCTGTCGGTGAAAATGCAGGATCCGCAGTTTGCCGGTCAAACTAAAGAGCGTCTCTCTTCGCGTCAGTGTGCGGCCTTTGTTTCCGGCGTGGTTAAAGATGCCTTTAGCCTGTGGCTGAACCAGAACGTTCAGGCCGCGGAAATGCTGGCGGAGATGGCAATTTCCAGCGCTCAGCGTCGTCTGCGCGCGGCAAAAAAAGTGGTGCGTAAAAAACTCACCAGTGGCCCGGCGCTGCCCGGCAAGCTGGCGGACTGTACCGCCCTGGATCTCAGTCGTACCGAACTCTTCCTCGTGGAAGGGGACTCGGCGGGCGGCTCTGCCAAGCAGGCGCGCGACCGTGAATATCAGGCAATCATGCCGCTGAAGGGTAAGATCCTCAATACCTGGGAAGTCTCGTCCGACGAAGTGCTGGCCTCACAGGAGGTACACGATATCTCAGTTGCTATCGGTATCGATCCGGACAGCGATGATCTCAGCCAGCTGCGCTACGGTAAAATCTGTATCCTTGCGGATGCGGACTCCGACGGCCTGCACATTGCCACGCTGCTGTGTGCGCTCTTTGTGAAACACTTCCGTACGTTGGTAAAACAGGGTCACGTTCACGTGGCATTGCCGCCATTGTACCGTATCGATCTCGGTAAAGAGGTCTACTACGCGCTGACCGAAGAAGAGAAAGCGGGCGTGCTGGAACAGCTGAAACGCAAAAAGGGCAAGCCTAACGTTCAGCGCTTTAAAGGGCTGGGTGAAATGAACCCTCTCCAGCTGCGCGAAACCACTCTCGATCCAAACACCCGTCGTCTGGTGCAGTTAACCATCAGCGATGAGGACGATCAGCGCACCAACGCGATGATGGATATGTTGCTGGCCAAAAAGCGTTCGGAAGACCGCCGCAACTGGCTGCAGGAGAAAGGCGATATGGCGGATCTGGAATCCTGATAGCCTTTTGCTGATAAAAAATAGAGCGCCTCAGGCGCTCTTTTTGTTAGCCATTTCTGGCGTAGCTTTTAAGCTACCAGGTTGTTACTGATTTCTGTCGGCTTTCCTTTTCGACAGTGTCGTTTGCTGTGCTGCGCCGCAGTCGCTGCGTCTCCACCTTGGATATGTACGTGGCCACCACGCCGTTACCGTGTTCCTCGCGCAGCTTCTGCCCGGCAGCGGACCAGGTCAGGGACTTCACGATGACCTGCTCCGTACAGCCCTTCAACGTCAGCCAGCTTGCGGACAACGGAGATGCTGTGACGCAAATTGTGTCGCAGGTTGTACAGACGCAGTGCCTGCTGCACTTTTGTTAACGTGATCTGGTCTGCCACAGTCCCCAGAGGCGGACTGGTCCAGTAACAACCTGGGATCATCGCCAGGAATATCCAGCGCCTGTATGTACCACATATTCGCTTCGTTGAGGGGGGCGTGTTCCAGTTGTCGGTAGGCCACATCTTATTATCTTTCAGCTTCTGCTGCGCGTGCTGATACAGAAAATGTTGCTCACCCCATGTCAGGCGGTCGTCGGCCAGCTCTCTCAATTCGGTAGAAGAGAGAACCATAATGTCCGCAAGTGTTATCTGCCGATCGGCATCCGTTTCTAGTGTGCTGGCTTTTTTGTTGCCACCGCCGTTCAGTTTTTCGAGTAATTCTTCGGTCAGATACATGAATTTTTCCTTGTTAAGGATAACGAAAAACCCGGATCAATTAGTGGGAACCGAATAAATGTTAAAAAGAGACCCGGATGGTTAAAATGAAACGAATTTCGGTCGTCACATGTATAGCCAGCCACAGATTTTATTATCAGGCACGGATTACTCCGACGTTTCAAACAGAGCTTTCTCAGCTTCCCTGCGACGTACCAGGCCAGGCAGTTTTTTCCCACCAGCGTTCACCCAGCGCAGTAACTCGGCAGCGGCACTGGTATAATCACCGGCATTAAGTTTTCTCAACAGCGTGGACAACCGGAAGTTACTGCTGCCGAGGTTAAAAACGAAAGAAACCAGCGCGTCGAACTGGTGCTGCGTGAGGGGCACAGTCACATATTGGACAACGGCATACTCTGCATCTCTGATGTCATCTCGTAGCATTCTCTCAGCCTCTTCCGTAGTGATGTCATCACCGGGAAAAACGTTAAGGGTATGCCCGTAGCCAATGGTCCACACGCCAGCAGAGCACTGGTATGCCTGAAGGCGAAGCCCCTCAAAATGCTTAATAATAGAAAGACCTGATTCACTGATATTCATTAATTTTTCTTCCTCAATTTCTGACCTGGTTAGTCAGGAATACTTATGATTTTCTGTCGGGAAGCATATTAAAGACGTTTGCAATATTCGTATTTATAAATATAAAATTAATTTTTTTCTTCATGCCCTCTTTTTTTTAGGACCTTGTCAAAATAGCTTATAATATTGATGATTACCGTAACCACTAGTGAGCTACATATGAAGGCTGCTATAGCACGCTCATCATGAAATACAGCTGGAAACATTTCTTTGATTATTTCCAGTGTTGCGTCTGCACCAATGACGCCCATGGTAAAAGACACCAGAAAAACCACTGGCTGTTTAGTTTTGTCAAAGCGATGCTGAGTTAGTATATAAACAAATGCTCCCGACAGGGATGCTAAAATAACACTTATGTCCGGGTGGCCAGAATGATATAGAGACATAACTATCCTTTTTAAATTCAAACCAGAATAACTACGGAATAACACTCCATTTAAATATCGGTGGCGACAGTGACAAATTGTATGTGTTCTGAAAATCATAAATCTTAAAGATCTTTATTTATAATGGTTAAAATCGATCATTTTGTTAATATCAATAGCTGAAAACTATCAGTGTAATGCTAATGATCGGTTTTAGTTATTGTTAAGCGGGGCTAATATAATTAAACTGTTGATTTGTATGGTTTTATAAATTGTGCGGTTTTTATTCCAGAAATAAAAACATATTTTTCACATTTTAATTAGAGTAAACGTTACACCAACGAAGAGTGATTCCAGAATACTGCATCATGATATGGAGATTGCTGGGTTTTGTCGCTTTAACGGGAGGAGGCTAGCAAACATTGCATTGCCTTTAATCGTGGCGTATGCCGTCTTTATCGAATCGAATCACTATCGCAACAGGCTTCCCGTTCTCTGCACTTGCAAGTGCTTAAGGATTTAACCTTACTGAGCACCGCCGGACGATCCATATACATGGCCATCACCACCGGTATCCGGTGGCTGGCGTCATTCAGGGCCAGCAGATCTTTATTATCCGCTTGCCATTCCAGAGAGCCTTCATGGTGGCGACGACCAAAGAAGTAGTTATAGTGCGGCTGTTCGAAAGGTGCGGCGGTACGCATAATTGCAACCTGGGCTTCCTGTGGCTGGCTGACGGCGACCAGGCCTGCTCGTTTTGCTGCATCCGCCTCGGCAACATAAAGTCAGACGCGGGTGCCCGGACGCAGCGGCAGCAGATTTTTGTTCTGCAGCAGAACCAGCTAATCCCGCTGGGCCTGGTTAGCCTCCTGCTGCGCTTCCTGACTCCCTACAACGCGGTCGGCCTGGGCTACATCAGTATAAGGCTGCTCGAACAGGCCCAGTGCAAATTGCTGTTCCAGAATACGCCGAACGGAAGCATCTATTCGCTGCTCGCCAATCAGCCCCTTTTTCACCGCATTGGCGAGGATTTCCGAGTCTGTCACGCGGTCGAACTGGTCGATGCCAGCGTTAACCGCTTTTTCGGTTAGCAGGAATTTGCTGAAGCCTGCGTCGATCGGTTCCAGCGCCTGGCCTTTCCAGTTCACTCCCTCCCTGGAGTATTGAATACGTCGGCAGCACGGCGGGAAACCCAGGCCTCAAAAGCGCCGATAAACGGCTCAATATGCTGCTGCAAATTATTGGTGCGGAAGACGGCATTTTTACCCTGGACGTTATGACCATCCCAGCCATTTTCGGCCGCACCGTTACCGACCCAGTGCTTCACAACTACTGAAACGCTCTGTGACGTAAGGCCGTTGCTCCCGTCATACCGGTGATATGCCCACGTACCATGCGACGGACAAGCTGCGGAAAGTAGCGCGTTGTTCTGTTCTGCCAGTTGCAAGGGCCTGTCGCCACTCAGTCGGATGATAAAGGCTGTTAACCTGTTTATCGCGAATGATCTTCTCCGATGCCGCCATATCGTAGGTATCGCCGCTGCCGAACGCACTGCCTTTAACCGGGGCGGTGCCATGCATCATTAGCCCGACTTTTTCCTCAAGCGTCATGCGTTCCAGCAGGTCACTGGCGCGTTGGGCTGCCGACAAACGCCATTCCTCATAAGGGCTTAGATGGCCAGCGTTATTAAGATCTTTAAACTGTAGCCCGGCCTGCGTCAGCAGCGGCGCACTTTGGTGCCCCAGCTTCGGCTGGTTGTGTGGCGTAGCGAGTAGGGGAAGTGGGGTACAGAGTAGGGCCAGCAAAATAAGGCGGTGACGGCAAGTGATGTTCTTCATTGATGAGTATTCCCTGTCAATTTGAGGTATCCCGCGCTTATTATTATTTGTCGCAGGTGCATCCGTTATCCATCGGGAATGATTCCCCGGACATTGAAACAACTATTCCGGGAAAGGTGTGTGAGAACGTTCAATTTTTTACCGCGACAGACAGGTATTTTTGGGTGATGGTTTAAATTGTAATTAATTGATTTTCAATTGTGAATACACCCCCCTTTATTATGGGTATTTATTGTTTTGAACTTGAAGAGCACTATTTCCCTCGTGCCGAGTTTTTCCGGTACTGCAGCGGCGTCTCACCAATGCCCTTTTTAAACGCACTAATAAAATAGGTCACATCGGAAAATCCCACTTCGGCGGCTATCTCGCGGATGCTGGCCTCGCTGTGCAGCAGCATTTCGCAGGTTTTGCGCAGGCGAAGGGTATTGAGGTAGTGATGGATATGCTCGCTGGTTTCAAAATGAAAGCGGCGTGAGACATAGCTGCGGGATTTGCCGATATCCTGTGACAGCGCATCGAGGCTGAATTTCTGTCGGTAGTTCTCCTCCAGCCAGAACATCACTTCGCTGGCAATACCGCCGCCGCTGATTCCGGGGGAAGTCGCGCAGGATTTTCAGCACCGCGTGGTGGTCGACATGAATAATCGTACGGCGGTAGCTGTCCTGCATCTTCTCATCCATCATCACCTTGTGCAGCGTGAAGGGCGGGAAAAAGAACAGCCGCCCAGGGCGCATGGTGTACTGGCGGTTATCGACAATCACCACGCCATAACCCTCTTCAACATAGAGCACCTCCAGGCACTGGTGCCAGTGGTGATAGCGCACCGTATTGGCGTATAACCGACTAAAGGAGACGATGGCGTCGTTAAGCGCGATCGGCTCCAGACGATCCGCCTGCCAGCAGGGATTCACAGGACAATATTTCTCGATTTTGTGCGATTAAATTCTATTTATAAACTAAATTTTTTAATTTACTAAACTGGTGGTTCAGGCAAATTCTCCCGGTGTGACTGAGATAACATTTCTGTCATCAGACGATTCACTATCCTTAGCCCCACGTTAACAGGTGGGTAAAAGGATGCGGGTGACTGCGGTGGAAACATCAAAAATATTGTCTCCACGGGATGATGTCGTTGCGGCACTGATGGCGATGCTGACGGCGCTGGATAAACAGTTTCCGGCGGGGCGTTCCGGGTTTCCGCTGGGCCAGACCTGCGCGCACTACAGCGTCGAGATAGCCAATATGGAAGGGCTATCCCGTGCGCTGTGGGGCGTTTTCCCACTGTTGGCAGGCGGCGAAGAGGTGCCTTGCTTTGATAAATACTGCGAGGCCATTCGTCAGGGTACCGATCCCGACAGATCCTCGTCCACAGCACAGGATCGCAGCATGTCACAATGCTGACATCCGGCCAGCTGGAGCTGAATAACTACGTCAATACCGACGCCAAATACACTAAATTTGCTTACTCCAGCCGCTTCGGCTTCACCATTGAGCGCGGTTGCTACGGTGTTAAGCACGCTGCCTGCGACTCGATGCTGCTGCTGGCGGACGATGATGAGTACTACGGGGGACGGCGCGAGTGCGAGGCGGTGGAGGTCCATCAGGACTATATCCTTTCCCGCTGGTCACCGTGGCACGATGTGCATATCACGACCTGGCTGATTGCTTGCGGTGAGTGGCATCTGCGGATGCATAAGATCGACAGCGGACGTGCGCTGAAAACGGTGGAAGAGGGTTTTGCGGTCCTGAAAGCGGAGCATGAATCTCTGGGCGCTCGCGGCTGCCGGATCCACGCCAGCAACGACACCAGTGCGACCATCGATCTTTCCCCGCAGCGACTCCGCCGCGCGGACAGCGTGGTCACACCGCCCAACAGCAGCATTATGTTTGCTGGCTGCGCCTCAATATCGATGCTGATGGGCGATATACCCCGCGGTGAAAGCTGGCTGTGCTGCGCCGTGGTGGCCAGTGGACGACCCGATAGACCCTATTCTCTGCGACCGGATCTGACTATCGACGGTGACCGAATGACGATAATCGATCCGCAGAGCGGCAGAACCCTCACGCTCTCTGTATAACCTCCGGGCCGTTAGCCGGACATCCCCTAACTGATATCTCTACAGGCTTTCGGCGAGGATAGTATGGAAAATACACCAACAAAACACAGAATTGAGTATTACAAAATCAGCTCGTTTATCTTTTTGTACTTTTTACCTGGTCGGCAAGTATTGGTCTGCTGGCGATCTGGCTGGGACAAAAAGCGAATTTAAGCGGTACCGTAATCGGCACGGTCTTTGCGGTTAACGGTATCTTTTCGGTAATTCTTAAACCGATATACGGCTATATTCTCGACAAAATAGGCATGAGCAAATATCTGCTCTATTTTGTGGTCGCCATGTCGGCGCTGATAGCCCCGTTCTTTATTTATGTTTATCAGCCGTTGCTGATTTCCAACACCATGCTGGGGATTGTCGTCGGGGCTATCTATTTAAGCTTCGGCTGGTATGCCGGCGTTGCCGTCTGTGAATCCTATACGGATCGCTTTAGCCGCCTGAACGGTATGAAGTTTGGCCAGATCCGTATGTGGGGTTCTCTGAGCTGGGCGGTGGCGTCTTCGTTCTCCGGCCTGGAACTTTATTCTCGGCAGCGTGGCATCTCTGGTGGTGCTGCTTAGCCTGAAAGTGAACGTTAACTCCGTCCATGCGGGTGACGTGCTGACGAAGGAAAAAATCGTTCCGGCGGATGTTTATGCGCTGCTGAAAAGTCGCAAGTTCTGGGCATTCTGCCTCTATGTGGCGGGCGTGGCCTGGATGATGTTTATCGCCGAGCAGCAGTTTTCGCGCTATTTCGTGACCTTCTTCGACGATATTCACCAGGGCAACGCCGTATTTGGCTATCTGGGTACCGTGCAGTCGGCGATGGAATTCCTGATGTATATGGTGATCCCACGGTTTGTAAATTATATCGGGGCTAAACGCGGTCTGTTAATTGTCGGGCTGGTGGTGGGTGCTCGTTTGATTATTTCCGGGCTTGCCGATTCGCACCTGTTAATTTCCGTGCTGAAACTGCTGTACGATCTGGAAATCTGTCTGCTGCTGGTGTCGGTCTTTAAATATATCGCCGAGCATTTCGATAAACGTGTGAACGCCACCATGTATCTGCTGGGATATCAGGCGATGCTCTACGTTGGCAATGTGGTGGTATCCTCGCCAGCGTGCCTGCTGTATGACCGGGTTGGTTTCGAGAATACCTATATCATTATGGGCGCCATCGCCCTGCTGTTTACCCTGATATCCGCCTTTACCCTTTCGGCCTGCCAGAGCAAATGGCGCCAGTGCGCTCCGCTGGATATTGCCGGAAGCAATACTGCACGTTAATGCGAATAACCGATTTGTTGCTGTCAAAAAAGGAACCGAAATATGTTAAAGCATATCGCTGAGGAGATACTGCGTGACTTTCCTGGCATCCCGCATCATCCGCAGGCGTTGCGCGATGAGCTGGGCGCGGCGCGCAGTCATGTCCTTGCCCTGATAGGTCGCCATTTAACGGCGTTCAGTGAGCGTTTCCCGGCAGAAACCTGCGTTAAAGGCTACTATCCGTTGACCCGACAACATCGAATGGACCACCAGCTTCTGGACCGGGCAGCTGTGGCTGGCGTGGGAGATGAGCGGTGATGCGAGCATGATCGCTCTGTCTAAGCGGCTGGCGAACTATTTCCTTAACCGCCTGCCGGAGGATCGTGTTTGTCACTGGGATCTGGCGCTGGTCGGTACCGATGCGCTGCGCGACTCGTCATCGGCAGCAATTGCCGCCTGCGGCCTGCTGGAGCTGGTTAAGCATCTGCCGGTGACCGATCGGGATCGCTATCAGCTCTGGGCAACGGAGATTGTGCTCTCCCTGTCGCGGCACTATGTCAGCGGGCTTGAGGAAGCAGGCAACGGCGTGCTGAAGCACTCCGTCTATCATCTCTCCAGCAACAAAGGCGTGGACGAGTGCAGCATGGGGGGATTACTTCTACGTTGAAGCCCTGGTGCGGGTGAGCCAGAGCTGGAAGCTCTACTGGTAGAAAAAGCCCAGGCGACCGGCGTTATTCCGGCCGCCCGGGACGATGACGTGCGGATAAAAGCTTTATACCCCGGATTGCAGAATACGGATCTGGGTTTCCAGAACGCTACCTTTTACCGCCTCGCCCCACGTCTTCATATGCGGCGTTTGCAGGTGCGCTTCAAGGTGCGCCACGCTTTCCCACTGTTCCACCATAATGATGGAGTCCGGGGCGGTTGTCTGGAAGCTGACGCCAGCGGCGTGATCCACCATCGGCGCATAGTCGTGGCAGCCCGCTTCCTGCAGTACGGTCGGGATAATCTTCGCAAATTCATCCAGTACGGCCTGACGGTGGTGTTGGCCCGGACGGGTACGAATTTCAGCAATAACTGTCAACATGGTTAACTCCTTCTAATCACCGGCTGACAGTTAAGCAAAAATTTTCGCCAGATGCTCGCGATATTCTGCGGTATAGCGTGGGACGTCCGGCATTTTCATCACGTCGTTGGCAATAAAGGTCGGCAGCGCGTCCATTCCCAGGAACTGGTTGGCTTTATGGAACGGCAGATAAACACCGTCCACGCCCACGCCGTGGAAGAACTGCTCTTTATCGGTAAAGGCTTCAGGCGGGGCGTTCCAGGTCAGAGAGAGCATATAGGTTTTGCCCTGGATAAGGCCGCCGGAACCGTAATTTTTACTGGCATCGGAGCGGGTACGACCGTCGCTGGCATACAGAGAGCCGTGGCCTTCGGTAAAGACGTCATCAATATATTTCTTCACGGTCCAGGGCGCGCCCATCCACCAGCCCGGCATCTGCCAGATAATGGTATCGGCCCACAGGAAGTTCTGCACTTCCGCACTGATGTCGTAGTCTCTGTCTGCGCGGGTCACACGGACATCATGCCCGAGGTCGCGTAAAAAACTTTCCGCGACGTCGGTCAGGGTGTCATTCAGCTGGCCGTTAGAATGGGCGAACTTTTTCGCACCGTTAATAACCAGGATATTGCTCATCGTCATTCCTCGGATAATTGCGTCTGGGCGCAATAGTACGCCGCGTGACGAAGCGATAGAATAAGCAAAATGTGCAAAGTCTTTTGCGCTGACAGCAATAATACGACTACCAGCTTACCATCACGCAAAATCCGCCCTGAGGATGATTGCTGGAGACATCGTCGTCCCAGGTGTAGAGTTTCTCTTCAATCAGTTTGCGCGGCAGTACCCGTCCGGCATTGCGCATCAGTAGCTCCAGCAGGGCGAACTCTTTGGGCTTCAGCACCAGGATTTCGCCGTCGAGGGCGGCAACTTCAATCAGGGTAAAGGGTTTGCAAAGATAGTCATCGGCACCGAGGCGCAGGCCCTCCAGCCGTTGGGCCTGCGCCTCGCGGGCGGTCAGGATCTGTACCGGTTCGGCGCGGCGCTTTTCCCGCCATTCGCGCAGGATCTCCAGCCCGTCGCCAATCAGCTTGTCGTCTTCGATAAGTAAAGTGCGCATCGTAGCGTCCTGGTCATTGCTTGACTGGGGCCAGTACCCTCTCTGAATGGAGGCAGTACAGCGAAAAAAATTTTTTTTGCTTTAAGAAGTTGTTAAGAACTAAGCTGTTTAATAGCGATGAAACATACTGACAAGGAGAGAGAAAGATGAAAAAAATCGCTGCAATTACCGCCATTATCGCCCTGTGCTCGGCCCCGGCTTTTGCCGCTAACCAGGGCGGTTTTTCGGGGCCGGGGGCTAATCAGAATCAGGCCCAGACTCAGCAGACGCAGGCCGGCGGTTTCGTTGGGCCGAACGGCAGCAGCAGCACCGTTGCTAATGCGAAATCCCTGCGTGACGACACCTGGGTGACGCTGCGCGGCAATATTACCGAGCGTATTTCTGACGATCTATACGTCTTTAAAGATGCCTCCGGTACCGTCAATGTTGATATTGACCATAAGCGCTGGAACGGACAGACCGTGACCCCGCAGGATACGGTCGAAATTCAGGGCGAGGTCGATAAAGACTGGAACTCTGTTGAGATTGACGTTAAGCAGATCCGCAAAGTCAGCAACTGATCCCCAGGGGGCCGAGCCATCGGCCCTTTTACTTTTCCCGCCAACACGAAAGTTATGCGCCTCTCTGTGACTCCGCGCTTCAGATAAGGTAGTATCTGCGGCAATATTGCCTGCTGATATCCGTCACCTGCCGGGTATCGCCTGAGGCTTACAGTTGAGGAATCATCAGTAATGAGCGATATGGCAGAGCGCCTCGCGCTACATGAGTTCACGGAAAACGCCTATTTAAACTACTCCATGTACGTCATCATGGATCGCGCCCTGCCGTTTATCGGCGATGGTCTGAAGCCGGTACAGCGCCGCATTGTCTATGCAATGTCGGAACTGGGGCTGAACGCCAGCGCGAAGTTCAAAAAATCCGCCCGTACTGTCGGCGACGTTCTCGGTAAATATCATCCGCACGGTGACAGCGCCTGCTATGAAGCCATGGTGCTGATGGCGCAGCCTTTCTCCTACCGCTATCCGCTGGTCGACGGCCAGGGTAACTGGGGGGCGCCGGACGATCCGAAATCCTTCGCGGCGATGCGTTATACGGAATCCCGCCTGTCCAAATATGCCGAGCTGCTGCTGAGCGAGCTGGGGCAGGGGACGGTCGAATGGGTGCCGAACTTTGACGGCACCATGCTGGAGCCGAAAATGCTGCCGGCGCGCCTGCCAAATATTCTGCTGAACGGCACCACCGGGATCGCGGTCGGCATGGCCACCGATATTCCGCCGCATAACCTGCGTGAAGTGGCGAAGGCGGCGATCACCCTGATTGAACAGCCGAAAACCACCCTCGACGAGCTGCTTGATATTGTGCAGGGTCCGGACTATCCGACCGAAGCGGAAATCATTACGCCTCGCGCGGAGATCCGTAAGATCTACCAGAACGGCCGCGGTTCGGTACGTATGCGCGCGGTGTGGAGTAAAGAAGATGGCGCGGTGGTGATCAGCGCGCTGCCCCATCAGGTGTCCGGCGCAAAAGTGCTGGAGCAGATTGCCAGCCAGATGCGCAATAAAAAGCTGCCGATGGTCGACGATCTTCGCGACGAATCGGATCACGAAAACCCGACCCGACTGGTGATCGTGCCGCGCTCTAATCGCGTCGATATGGAGCAGGTGATGAACCACCTGTTTGCCACTACCGATCTGGAAAAGAGCTACCGCGTTAACCTGAACATGATCGGTCTCGACGGCCGTCCGTCGGTGAAAAACCTGCTGGAGATCCTCAGCGAATGGTTGGTCTTCCGCCGCGACACCGTGCGTCGTCGTCTGAACTTCCGTCTGGAGAAAGTGCTTAAGCGCCTGCATATCCTTGAAGGTTTGCTGGTCGCGTTCCTCAATATCGACGAAGTTATCCATATCATCCGTACTGAAGACGAGCCGAAACCGGCGCTGATTGCCCGTTTTGGCATCAGTGAGACCCAGGCTGAAGCGATCCTCGAACTGAAACTGCGTCATCTCGCGAAGCTGGAAGAGATGAAGATCCGTGGTGAGCAGGATGAGCTGGAGAAAGAGCGTGACCATCTGCAGGGCATCCTCGCTTCAGAGCGCAAGATGAGCAACTTGCTGAAGAAAGAGCTGCAGGCCGACGCCGAAGCGTTTGGCGACGATCGTCGTTCACCGCTGCGCGAGCGCGAAGAAGCCAAAGCGATGAACGAGCACGATATGCAGCCGTCAGAGCCGGTAACCATTGTCCTGTCGCAGATGGGCTGGGTGCGCAGCGCCAGGGGCCACGATATCGACGCTCAGGGGCTAAGCTACAAGTCCGGCGACAGCTGGAAGGCCTCTGTGAAGGGCAAGAGTAATCAGCCGGTGGTGTTTGTTGACTCCACGGGCCGCAGCTACGCCATCGATCCTGGTACGCTGCCATCGGCGCGTGGGCAGGGCGAGCCGCTCACCGGCAAGCTGACGCTACCGCCGGGGGCAAGCGTTGACCATATGCTGACCACCACCGACGAGCAGAAACTGCTGATGGCCTCCGATGCGGGCTACGGCTTTGTCTGTACCTTTAACGATTTGGTGGCCCGTAACCGTGCAGGTAAGTCTCTGATATCTCTGCCGGAAAATGCGAAGGTGATGCCACCGCAGGTGATTGAGGACGACAGCGATATGCTGCTGGCGATCTCAAACGCCGGGCGTATGCTGATGTTCCCGGTCAGCGATCTGCCGCAGCTGTCGAAAGGTAAGGGCAACAAGATTATCGGTATTCCTTCCGCCGATGCGGCGAAGGGCACCGACGGCCTGGCCCATCTCTATATTCTGCCGCCGAACAGCACCTTAACCCTCCACGTTGGCAAGCGTAAGATCAAGCTGCGCCCGGAAGAACTGGAAAAGGTGACCGGCGAACGTGGACGCCGTGGGACGCTGATGCGCGGCCTGCAGCGCATTGATAAGGTTGAAATTGACTCTCCGTGTCAGGCGAGCGTTGACGCTGGCGACAGCGAAGAGTAACTGACCACACACTCCCTCTGCCGCCCGGCAGGGGGAGCGACACGAATTATTCCCGGATAGCCGTTGTGAATTCCTCCGCGGCGATTAACAATACGCGTTCGACAGCGTTTGCCCTAAGTGGGTTTAGCCATCGACAGCTCACGTATAATAATCAGATATCCGGGCTTTTGAGGTACCTATGCTATTGATTTTGCGTTTTATCATCGTTGTGATTTACAGCATTCTGGTCTGTGTATTTGGCTGTATTTACTGTCTGTTCAGCCCGCGTAATCCGCGTCATGTTGCCACCTTTGGCCACCTGTTTGGCCGCCTGGCGCCCGTTTTTGGACTGAAGGTCGAAAAACGCAAGCCGGCCGACACCGAAACCTGGGGCAGCGCAATCTATATCGGTAACCACCAGAACAACTACGATATGGTGACGGCGGCAAATATCGTTCAGCCGCCGACCGTGACCGTGGGTAAAAAAAGCCTGCTGTGGGTTCCCTTCTTCGGCCTGCTTTACTGGCTGACGGGTAACCTGTTGATCGACCGCAACAACCGCGCCAAAGCGCACGGCACCATCGCTGCAGTCGTGGGCCAGATTAAAAAGCGTAAGATCTCCGTATGGATGTTCCCGGAAGGTACCCGCAGCCGCGGTCGCGGACTTCTACCGTTTAAGACCGGTGCGTTCCATGCAGCTATCGCCGCAGGCGTACCGATTGTTCCGGTTTGCGTCTCAAACACCTCCGGAAAAGTTAACCTCAATCGCCTCAAAAATGGCCTGGTGATTGTTGAAATGCTGCCGCCGATTGATGTCAGCCGCTGGGAAAAAGATCGGGTTCGCGATCTGGCTGCTCACTGCCACGAACTGATGGCGGCGAAAATCGCCGAGCTGGATAAAGAAGTCGCGGAGCGAGAAGCGTCCGGCAAGATTTAACGTTTCCCGGCGGGAAATGACTTCCCGCTTACGTTCTTCTGTTTTTCCTGGAGTCATTATGTCGCTGAGTCGGCGTCATTTTATTAAGGCATCGGGTCTGGCGCTCTGTGTCAGTACGTTACCGCGACAGGCGAATGCCGCTGGCCAACAGCCGCCGCTGCCGGTGCCTCCGCTGCTGGAATCCCGTCGTGGACAGCCGTTGTTTCTGACGATGCAGCGCGCACACTGGTCATTCGCGCAGGGCACCCGCGCGTCCGTGTGGGGCATAAATGGCCAGTATCTGGGGCCGACCGTCCGCGTCTGGAGCGGCGATGACGTCAAACTGATCTACAGCAACCGACTGGCGGAAAGCGTCGCCATGACCGTGCAGGGACTTCAGGTGCCCGGCCCGCTGATTGGCGGCGCGGCAAGAATGATATCCACCGGTGCCGACTGGGCGCCGGTGCTGCCGATTCGTCAGAGTGCGGCCACCCTGTGGTATCGCGCGAACACGCCAAACCATGCCGCGCAGCAGGTCTATAGCGGCCTGGCCGGCATGTGGCTGGTGGAGGACGAAGTCAGCAAAACTTTGCCGATCCCCAGCCATTACGGCGTGGATGATTTCCCGCTGATTATCCAGGACAAGCGGCTGGATAACTTTGGTAGCCCGCAGTACAGCGAACCGGGCAGCGGCGGTTTTGTCGGCGATATCCTGCTGGTGAACGGCGCGCAGAGTCCCTACGTTGAAGTCTCGCGTGGCTGGGTGCGTTTGCGCCTGCTGAACGCCTCTAACGCTCGCCGCTACCAGCTGCAGGTCAGCGATGGCCGTGCCCTGTATGTGATTGCCGGCGATCAGGGCTTTCTGCCTGCACCCGTTGCGGTTAAACAGCTGGCGCTGGCACCGGGGGAGCGCCGGGAAGTGCTTATCGATATGACCAACGGCGATGAAGTATCGATCACCTGCGGCGAGGCGGCGAGCATTGTCGACCGCATTCGTGGGATCTTTGAGCCCTCTTCTATTCTGGTTTCCACCCTGGTGCTGACCCTGAGTCCGACGGGCCTGCTGCCGCTGGTCACCAGCGCGCTGCCGATGCGCCTGCTGCCTGCTGATGTACTCAAGGGCGCGCCGGTACGCAGCCGCGATATTACCCTCGGCGACGATCCGGGGATCAATGGCCAGCTCCTGGATCCCCAGCGTATCGATATCACCACCCAGCAGGGAAGCTGGGAGCGCTGGACGGTGCGGGCAGATATGCCTCAGGCATTTCATATTGAAGGTGTCAGCTTTCTGGTCGATAACATTAACGGCGCCATGCCATTCCCGGAAGATCGTGGCTGGAAAGACACGGTCTGGATCGACGGACAGGTTGAGCTGCTGGTCTTTTTCGGCCAGCCCTCCTGGGCACACTTCCCGTTCCAGTTCGCCAGCCAGACCCTGGAGATGGCGGACCGTGGTTCTGCCGGGCAGCTGCTGGTCAATCCGGCCCAGTAGTTTTCTTTATAATCAATAGCAAAGGACTGCAAGATGCTCCCTTTTAGCTGGTTTGATATGATCAGCATCCTGCTGTTACTGGCAGCCCCTTTTGTGCTGGGAGCGATCGTTATTGCTCTGTAGGTGATGGCGCCGCGACGTCGCCGTTTATGGGGTCTGCTGAAGTGGCTGGTGCTGCCTCAGCTACTACGAGCAGCCCGCGTTTATTATCGCGCTTCAGAGCATGAATCTGCCGGCCCTGCGTCTGTTCAGCGAGCAGCTTGTCGGTGATTCTCCTGAGGCCGTGCGCAACCGTGAGTTTGTACTGGAGGCCGGTCCGTTAAGCAGGCAGCTTTATATCTACGCCCGGCCCGGTGAACGTCAGGTCAAAGAGTACAAAGCAAAGGCGCAAATCCTTCTCACGAAGATGCCGGAGCTGCTGGATGCCCCGCCGCCTCTGAAAATCCCGCCAGGCTACTCTCCTGGCTGGTGCAGTATGCGCTGCGCGAGATTATTGCCGCCGTGATCGATAAAACTCGCGTCCGCTGGGCCGATTATCAGGATGAGAAGGGCGAAAATACGCTTCTGGGCGCGGCGATAGACCGGGCGCGAAACTATTTCGGCGACGATCCGCAGGTCTTAACGCTGGTGATGCAGGATATGCTCCGACAGCGTGCCGCCTGGTCTCCGGCGCAGGTGGCCCACAGCTTCTATACGGAAGAAGAGGGTTCCCAGATCGTGCCCGCCCTGTACCGGGCGGGCATCAGCTGCCAGCAGCTGCAGGCGGCGCTGAGCAACCTTGCCCCAGGTCAGGCCTTCCCCTTCGGGGAGCAGCGCATTCGCGAGGTTTGCGCGGCAGGAAATCATCAGGCGGGCGAATAATCCCTTCGATCTCTAAGGAAATCCGGCTTATAATCCCCGCCCTTTGATTATTTTTTTGCCATTTCCGGAAGCATTATGAGCGCAATATCCCTGATTCAGCCGGATCGTGACCTCTTCTCCTGGCCGCAGTACTGGGCTGCCTGCTTTGGCCCGGCACCTTTTTTGCCGATGTCGCGGGAAGAGATGGACCAGCTTGGCTGGGATAGCTGCGACATTATTCTGGTAACGGGTGACGCCTATGTCGATCATCCCAGCTTCGGGATGGCAATCTGCGGACGGATGCTGGAAGCGCAGGGCTTTCGCGTAGGGATCATTGCGCAGCCCGACTGGAACAGCAAAGAGGACTTTATGCGCCTCGGCAAACCGAATCTCTTTTTCGGCGTTACCGCAGGCAATATGGACTCGATGATCAACCGTTATACGGCGGATCGTAAGCTGCGTCATGACGATGCCTATACGCCGGATAACGTGGCGGGCAAGCGCCCGGACCGTGTCACTCTGGCCTATACCCAGCGCTGCAAAGAAGCCTGGAGAGACGTGCCGGTGATCCTCGGCGGCATCGAGGCCAGCCTGCGCCGTATTGCCCATTATGACTACTGGTCCGATACGGTGCGCCGCTCGGTACTGGTCGATTCGAAGGCCGATATGCTGATGTTTGGCAACGGCGAGCGCCCGCTGGTTGAGGTTGCCCACCGTCTGGCCGCCGGTGAGCCGATTGCCAGCATACGCGACGTGCGTAATACCGCGATTATGCTGAAAGAGGCGCTGCCGGGCTGGAGCGGCGTTGATTCCACGCGGCTGGACACGCCGGGCCGTATCGATCCGATCCCTCATCCTTACGGCGACGATCTGCCCTGCGCCGACAACAAGCCGGTGCAGCCGCAGGAGGCAAAGCGCGTTACCGTTCAGCCGCCGCGGCCAAAGCCCTGGGAAAAGACCTACGTTTTGCTGCCTTCGTTTGAGAAAGTGAAGGGCGATAAGGTGCTCTATGCCCACACGTCGCGTATTCTGCATCATGAAACTAACCCCGGCTGCGCCAGGGCGCTGATGCAAAAGCATGGCGATCGCTATGTCTGGATCAATCCTCCGGCGATCCCGCTCTCAACGGAAGAGATGGACAGCGTATTTGCACTGCCCTACCAGCGTATTCCGCATCCTTCTTACGGTAAAAGCCGCATTCCGGCCTGGGAGATGATCCGTTTCTCGATCAATATTATGCGCGGCTGCTTTGGCGGCTGTTCATTCTGTTCGATCACCGAGCACGAAGGACGCATTATTCAGAGCCGTTCGGAAGACTCTATCATTAACGAGATCGAAGCCATTCGTGATACGGTGCCCGGCTTTACCGGCATTATCTCCGACCTCGGTGGGCCAACGGCCAATATGTATATGCTGCGCTGCACCTCGCCACGTGCCGAGCAGACCTGCCGTCGTCTCTCCTGCGTCTACCCGGAAATCTGTCCGCATATGGACACTAACCATCAGCCGACCATCGATCTTTACCGACGCGCGCGCGATCTGAAGGGGATTAAAAAGATCCTGATCGCCTCCGGCGTCCGGTACGACCTGGCCGTGGCCGATCCGCGCTATATCAAAGAGCTGGCCAGCCACCACGTCGGCGGCTATCTGAAGATTGCGCCCGAGCATACGGAAGAAGGGCCGCTGTTGAAAATGATGAAGCCGGGAATGGGAACATACCACCGCTTTAAAGAGCTGTTTGATACCTATTCGAAGCAGGCAGGAAAAGAGCAGTATCTGATCCCGTACTTTATCTCTGCCCATCCGGGGACGCGCGACGAAGATATGGTGAACCTGGCGCTGTGGCTGAAGCAGCACCGCTTCCGTCTCGATCAGGTGCAGAACTTCTATCCGTCGCCGCTGGCGAACTCCACCACCATGTATTACACCGGCAAGAACCCGCTGGCTAAGGTCGACTATAAAAGCGAGGATGTGGCGGTGCCGCGCGGCGATCGTCAGCGCCGTCTGCATAAAGCCCTGCTGCGCTACCACGATCCAGCTAACTGGCCGCTGATCCGTCAGGCGCTGGAAAGTATGGGGAAAAAACATCTGATAGGCGGTCGCCGCGACTGTCTGGTGCCGTCGCCGACGCTGGATGAGATGCGTGAGGCCCGCCGCCAGATCCGTAGGGCACGTCCTGCATTAACCAAACATACGACGCCGATTAAACAGCAGCATCGCAGATAAGAGTCTATCTCATTAGGCTTTTTTACTTGCCATTTTGGTCCTGGGCAGTGCTCGACAACACTCGATAGAGTGTTGAACGGCCAGAAGGGTGAGCGGAGCGAATAAATCCTCACGTACTACGTGTACGCTGCGGTTTCTCCGCGCTGTCAGTGACCAAACTGTGTGCGTCAATAACGCCTACTGGGATAGACTCCAGGCCGCGCGCACGCTAAGACCGTTACTCTGCCCTTTCCGGGGACAGAGTAAGGAAAAGATTAGCCGCTAAACTGGTCCGGCTCCGGTCCCAGACGTTTACCTTCATCGAGTTTAGCGATTTCGCTGAGCTCGTCTTTATCGAGACGGAAATCCCAGACGTCGAAGTTCTCGGCAATACGCGACGGCGTCACTGATTTCGGGATCACCACCAGGCCGCTATCCAGATGCCAGCGGATCACGATCTGTGCCGGTGTTTTGCTGTATTTATCCGCCAGTTCACGAATAATTTTCCGATCGAAGACGCCTTCGCCGCCCTGAGCCAGCGGGCTCCAGGATTCGGTCTGGATCTTATGCGTTGCATTCCACGCGTGCAGCTGGCGCTGCTGGAGCAGAGGATGTAGCTCAATCTGGTTAATCACCGGGGTGACACCGGTTTCATCGATCAGCCGTTGCAGATGATGGATCTGGAAGTTACAGACGCCGATGCTCTTCGCAAGGCCCTGCTTCTGCAACTCGATCATGCCTTCCCAGGCGTCGACAAAGTAATCCAGCGCCGGCACCGGCCAGTGCATCAGATACAGATCGACATGATCCAGCTGCAGCTTCTTCAAGCTCTCCTGCAACGCTTCTTTGGGCCGCTGCTGATCGCCGTTCCACAGCTTGGTGGTAATAAACAGTTCATCGCGCGGTACGCCAGCGCTGCGTAATGCCTTCCCTACACCTTCTTCGTTTTTGTAAGCCGCAGCGGTATCGATGGACCGATAGCCGACATCCAGCGCTTTATGGATAGCCTCAACCACTTCGTCGTTGTCGGCTTTCCACACGCCGAGCCCAAGCTGCGGCATAATGGTGCCGTCATGGAGCTTAATCACGGTTGGATGTGTCATGCAGTTCTCCTTTGATGAAGCTTACCGGGGGCTAGGCCCGGTAAGGTTGTGTGCACTAAGTTTGGTATAAAACGGCCAAAACGGAAGTCGCTATGCGAAATGAATCAGCGTGCCGCTTCGTAAATTCTGCGGCTGACATCGAGGGTAATATCCTGATGTTCACCGAGTTTTGTCATGCCGTGTGCTTCCAGTTTGGCCAGCAGCGCCGGGATAGAACTGCCGTCCAGGCCGTAGCCGGACAGGCGCGTCGGCACGCCGAGTCCCTCGAAGAAATCTCGGGTAGCCGCGATGGCCGCATCGATGCGCTCATCCTCTGACCCTTCGGTGATGTGCCATACGCGTTCGGCGTACTGCAGCAGCTTACCGCGCTTGGCGTCACGTTTCTCATTCCACAGAGACGGCAGCACTACCGCCAGGGTCTGGGCGTGATCCAGGCCGTGCATCGCCGTCAGTTCATGGCCCAGCATATGGGTGGCCCAGTCCTGGGGTACTCCTGCTCCGATCAGGCCGTTCAGCGCCTGCGTGGCAGCCCACATGACGTTGGCACGCACGTTGTAGTTCTCAGGTTCTTTCAGCGCACGCGGGCCGTCTTCGATCAGCGTCAGCAGGATGCCTTCCGCAAAGCGGTCCTGGATTTTGCCATCGACCGGGTAGGTGACGTACTGCTCAACCGTATGTACAAAGGCATCGACCACGCCGTTGGCGACCTGACGCGGCGGTAGCGTGTAGGTATAGACCGGATCCAGCACGGCAAACAGAGGCTGGACATGCGGGGAGTGGAACGCCTGCTTATCGCCGGTGGCTTTACGGGATACGACCGCGCCTTTGTTTGATTCAGAGCCGGTGGCTGGCAGGGTCAGTACCGAACCCATTGGGATCGCACTTTTAATCTCACTTCCGCTAGTCTGCAGGATATTCCAGGGATCGACGCCGTCCGGATAGTGCGCCGCAGCGGCAATAAACTTGGTACCGTCCAGCACGGAGCCGCCGCCGACGGCCAGCAGGAAGGTGACCTTTTCATCGCGGGCTATTTTGACCGCTTTCATCAGCGTTTCGTAGGACGGGTTCGGCTCAATACCGCCAAACTCAAGCACACTCAGACCTTCAAGCGCGCTGTAAACCTGGTCCAGTACGCCTGTCTTCTTGACGCTGCCACCGCCGTAAGTTATCAGGATACGGGCATCAGCCGGCACCTGAGCGCGTAAATCGGCGATAGCGTTCTGACCGAACAGGATACGGGTGGGGGTATGCAGATTAAAATTATTCATTGCTCTTTTCCCTCGTTGGGTTAAAAACGGGCGGCGTATTGCGTTGCCGGATGCTCAACATTGTGGTCGCCAGCGGCAATCCTCTCAATGCACATTTCTGCCGTTGTCTTGCCCATTTCTACAGAGGGCTGGAGAAAAAGTGTAAAACTGCGCACACTAAACGCGTGAAAAATGATTCTCGGAGCGGCCCGTTATGAATCGCCAGACTATCTGCCAGCTGCTGACGGATAAAATTAATATATTGAAAAATAATGAAAAAAATCTCAGCGAGTTGCTGCCGGACGTGCGCCTGATGTACGGCACCCAGCCGGGAGTCCGGACGCCGGTGATGTACCAGCCGGGGATCATTTTTCTCTTTTCCGGCCATAAGATTGGCTATATCAATGAGCGGGTATTTCGCTACGATACCAATGAATATCTCCTGCTGACGGTGCCGCTGCCCTTTGAGTGTGAAACCTTCGCCACGCCGGAAATGCCGCTGGCGGGGTTACGCCTGAACGTCGATATTCTTCAGTTGCAGGAGCTGCTTATGGATATCGGCGGGGATGAACATTTCCAGCCCTGCAGTTCGGCCAGCGGGATTAACTCTGCGGTGCTCACCGATGAGATCCTCTGTGCCGCCGAGCGGCTGCTGGATGTGATGGCGCGCCCGCTGGATGCGCGTATTCTTGGCCGCCAGATTGTCCGCGAAATTCTCTACCATGTGCTGACCGGGTCACGGGGAGGGGCGCTGCTGGCGCTGGTCAGCCGTCAGACCCACTTCAGTATGATTGGCCGGGTGCTGAAACGGATTGAAAGCCATTACACTGAGAACCTGAGTGTCGATCGGCTGGCGTCAGAAGCCAATATGAGCGTTTCCGCGTTCCACCATAATTTTAAATCGGTCACCAGCACCTCACCGCTGCAGTATCTGAAAACCTACAGGCTACACAAGGCGCGGATGATGATAATCCATGACGGCATGAAGGCCAGCGCGGCGGCGATCCGGGTAGGTTATGAAAGCCCGTCCCAGTTCAGCCGGGAGTTTAAGCGTTACTTTGGCGTGACGCCGGGCGAGGATGCGGCGCGGATCCGCCTGATGCAGGGAACGTAAACGGCCCCTCTCTGCGAGAGGGACATTATCAGGCGTTGCAGTACTTCTTCTTAATCACCACCATCAGAGTGCCGAACAGACCGGCCAGCAGCAGAACAACCGGCAGGATCATCAGGCAGGTCATTACCTGGTCTTCATGGCGTTTGATAAACGGGATCATGCTCAGGGCGTAGCCCAGGCCAGTAATCCCGCCAACCCACAGCAGGGCGCTCAGCCAGTTAAAGAACTGGAAGCGACGATTCGACAGGCCGGAAATGCCCGCCATCGTCGGTAGTAAAGTGCGAATAAATGCCAGAAAGCGACCCGCCAGCAGCGCCAGCAGGCCGTGACGATCAAACATAAAGGTCGCGCGGTCGTGGTATTTCTTAGGTAACTGGGCCAGCCAGCCTTTCACCACGCGGGTGTTGCCAAGCCAGCGCCCCTGAATATAACTCAGCCAGCAGCCGAGGCTGGCGGCAGAGGTAAGAATCAGCACCGTAGGAACAAAATCCATCACGCCTTTCGCCACTAAGGCGCCGGCCAGTAGCAGCAGGCTGTCTCCGGGTAAAAATGAGGCATGCAGCAGGCCGTTTTCCAGAAATAGCGTGGTAAACATCACCAGCCAGACAACGCCAACCACGTGCGGATTCGCCAGCGCAGCGAAATCATGTTGCCAGAGCGCAGCGATAATATCTTGAATTACAGCCATGGAGATTCCCGTGAAACAGCACTTTGCCGCTATTGTACGTCTGAAACGCCCGGGACACCTTGATCCCGAGCGCAACAAATGCAGACTTTTCTGCTGGCGGCGAAAAAAGCGCGCCGCACGGGACTATATTACCGGATACGCTCAAAACCGTCGCTAAGATCGGCAATCAAATCCGCCACATTTTCCAGCCCGATATGCACGCGGATTAACGTACCGGTAAAATCTACCTCGCCGTCGGGACGGATGGCGGCAATATGTTCCGGCTGGTTTGCCAGAATCAGCGATTCATAGCCGCCCCAGGAGTAGGCCATGCTGAACAGACGGAAGTGGTCGAGGTAGTCAGAAAGTTCTTTATCGTTCAGACGCTTGTTAAGTACGAACGAGAACAGGCCGCTGCTGCCGGTAAAATCCCGCTTCCAGAACGCATATCCTTTACTGCCCGGCAGCGCCGGATGCTTCACTTCAGCGACCTGTGAATGGGCCGCCAGCCACTCGGCAACCTGCAGGCTGCTTTCATGGTGCTGACGCAGGCGCACGCCCAGGGTGCGGATCCCACGGCTGGTCATATAGGCGGTATCGGCATCGACCATCTGCCCCATCAGATAGGCGTTTTCACACAGCTGTTCCCAGCAGCGGGCGTTAGCGACGGCGGTGCCGACCATCCCATCCGAATGGCCTATCAGATATTTCGTTGCGGCCTGAATAGAGATATCGATTCCGAAATCCAGCGCCTTAAACAGCACACCTGCCGCCCAGGTGTTGTCGATCATAATGACGGCTTCCGGCGCTACACGGCGTACCGCCTCAACGATGGCCGGGATATCGTGAACTTCCATGGTGATCGAACCGGGAGATTCCAGAAACACGATGCGCGTGTTGGGCTGGATCAGGTGGACAATATCAGCGCCGATCATCGGGTCGAACCAGCTGGTGGTGACGCCCAGTCGGGCCAGCACTTTGGTGCTAAAATCCTGGCTCGGTTCATAGGCCGTATTGGTCATCAGGACATGGTCGCCCTGTTCAACAAAGGCCAGAATCGTATTGGCGACGGCCGCTGCACCGCAGGGAAACAGGGCGCAGCCTGCACCGCCTTCCAGCTCACACATCGCTTCCTGCAAAGAGAAATGGGTCAGGGTGCCGCGACGGCCATAAAAAAGTTCGCCTTTCGCGCGGTTGCGGGTGGCGTGCTTTTTGGCCTCAACGGTGTCGAAAACCAGAGAAGACGCGCGCTGAATCACGCTGTTAACCGAGCCTTGGGTATATTTTTTGCTCCGGCCAGCGTTTACCAGCACGGTATCGAGATGTTTTTCAGTCATCGCTGCACTTCCTGTTTTTATACGTCTGGATGTCTAAACTAGCATGTTTAACGATGTGCGCACGCCTGACCGACGCGATAAAGCAGAATATTTTGCTGGAACCCTGAGCGACTGCATTTTTACTGCGTAAGCGCAATGAAACAAAGGCGAATTTACGGCAGTATGTAAATACTAATGAGAACTACTATCAATTCGATAGCATTTTGATATCATTGGCCGCAGATTTTGTGATTTGCGTCGTGGAGATACACCGTGGGTAATAATTTGATGCAGACTGATCTCTCCGTCTGGGGCATGTATCAACATGCTGACATCGTTGTAAAAATGGTTATGATCGGCCTGATTCTGGCCTCTGTCGTGACCTGGGCGATTTTCTTCAGTAAAAGCGCCGAGCTTTTTTCCCGGAAGCGCCGCCTCAAGCGTGAACAGCAGTTACTGGCTGAAGCTCGCTCTCTGGACCAGGCCAGCGAAATCGCCGATGGTTTCCACGCCAGGAGCTTAAGCACGCTTTTAATTAATGAAGCGCAGAACGAGCTGGAACTTTCTGAAGGCGTTGAAGATAACGAAGGCATTAAAGAGCGCACCGGTTTCCGTCTGGAACGTCGCGTTGCTGCGGTAGGGCGCCATATGGGGCGTGGTAACGGCTATCTGGCCACTATCGGCGCTATTGCTCCGTTCGTCGGCCTGTTTGGTACCGTCTGGGGCATCATGAACGCCTTTATTGGTATCGCCCAGACTCAGACCACCAACCTGGCCGTTGTGGCCCCTGGTATTGCAGAAGCGCTGCTGGCGACGGCTATCGGGCTGGTTGCCGCTATCCCTGCGGTGGTTATCTATAACATCTTCGCCCGTATGATTGGCAGCTATAAAGCCTCTCTCGGTGACGTGGCCGCACAGGTGCTACTGCTGCAGAGTCGTGACCTCGATCTTAACGGTGGCGCAGCCCAGCCGGTGCGTGCGGCCCAGAAATTACGTGTAGGTTAATGCCCCATGGCGATGCGTCTTAACGAAAACCTGGACGATAACGGCGAAATGCATGAAATCAACGTGACGCCGTTTATCGACGTCATGCTGGTTCTGCTGATTATTTTTATGGTAGCGGCGCCGCTGGCCACCGTTGATGTAAAAGTCAATCTGCCAGCGTCCTCAAGTCAGCCGCAGCCGCGTCCGGAAAAACCGGTGTATCTGTCGGTAAAAGCCGATAAGAGCATGTTTATTGGTAACGATCGGGTCACCGATGAAGATATGGTGAGCGCGCTGGATGCGTTGACGGAAGGGAAAAAGGACACCACCATCTTCTTCCGCGCCGACAAAACGGTCGACTACGAAACCATGATGAAAGTGATGGATACGCTGCATCAGGCGGGCTATCTGAAGATAGGCCTGGTAGGCGAAGAAGTCGCTGCCGCGAAGAAGTAACCGCTGCGGCAAGAACAAAGACCGACCCGAGCGTCGGCCTTTTTGTTTTTTAGCCCAGATGTTCCCCACCGCAAACGCCGTGGACTTCCGCCGTTACATAGCTGGACTCTTCGCTGGCGAGGTAGACATACACCCCGGCCAGTTCAGCGGGCTGTCCGGCGCGTTTAAGCGGCGTCTTCTGCCCGAACTGAGGGATTTTCTCCTGGGTCTGACCGCCTGAGATTTGCAGCGCGGTCCAGATTGGCCCTGGAGCGACGACGTTAACCCTAATTCCCTGTTCCGCGACCTGTTTCGCCAGACCGCGACTGTAGTTAAGAATGGCCGCTTTGGTCGAGGCATAGTCCAGCAGATGTGGGCTGGGCTGGTACGCCTGGATTGACGAGGTGGTAATAATGCTGGCGCCGGCAGGCAGCAGCGGCAGCGCTTCCTGGGTTACCCAGAACAGGGCGAAAACGTTCACCGCGTAGGTTTGCCGGAACTGCTCGCTGGTGAGATCGGCAAGCTGCTCGACGGCGGTTTGCTTCCCGGCGACCAGCGCGAGGGTATCCAGCCCGCCCAGCGCATCATGAGCCTGGTGAACCAGCGAGCGAGCAAACTGCTCATCGCTCAGATCGCCAGGCAGCAGTACGGCTTTTCGCCCGGCTTCCTCAATCAGCGCTTTTACCGCCTGAGCGTCTTCTTCCTCGGCAGGAAGGTAGTTGATCGCCACGTCGGCACCTTCGCGGGCGTAAGCAATGGCCGCGGCTCTGCCTATCCCGGAATCGCCACCCGTCACCAGGGCCTTACGTCCCTTAAGCCTTTCATGTCCGACATAACTCTTTTCGCCGCAGTCGGGGATCGGCACCATTTTAGCCTGCACGCCGGGCGCGGGCTGTTTCTGCTGCGGATAGTCGCCGCCATAGTATAGCGTGGCCGGGTTGCGGATGTTTGCTCGATTGTTCGACATTGGTGACCTCCATCGTAGTGAATCATAGCGTTAAGCCTGGTGGCTTATGCTGTCCTGTGCAAAATAAACAGGATTATCCTTATGCTGACCACGCGGGGAAAATGCGCGGAGGATCTTTTAAGTTACTAAAGTTAAAAAAGAATATATTGTTATAAAAAAAGTAGCGGGCTGAAGGTTAGCCTCTACGCTTATAAAAACACTTCTGATTATATTCCCCGCGTATGGAGCAGGATGCGCGCACCGCCAGCGAAGTGGCGCAGCTGGCTGCGGTCATCAACTGCGAGCCTGGTTGCCTGACGCTGGCCGCTGACGATCACACCAGCAGCAACTTTGCCAGAACGTTCAGCACCACGCTGGATACCATGCGCAATACGCTCCAGCAGGCCAGCCACAATGTCGGACAGTTGCTGGAAGGTTCGCTGGCGATGCTGCAGCGCAATACCTCCCTGTCCGCGTACTGATAAGCAGGCCTCCTTCCGGGCGGATGAGGCCAGCGCAATGGCGCAACTAACCGGGTCGACCACGCATACCAGTGAAAAGGCCAGCGAAGTGCGGTGCCGGGCGATCAATGCCAGCGAGGTTGCCCGCGAAGGCGGTGAGAATATTCGTGCGGCCACCCGCTCAATGAAGCAGATCCGCGATGAGTCACTGCGTATTATCGGCATTCTGGAGCCGATCGATGGCATTGCGTTTCAGATTAATATTCTGTCGCTGAACGCGTCGGTTGAGGCCGCCCGTGCGGGCATCCACGGCAAAGGTTTCGCCGTGATGGCTTCGGAAGTACGCACTCTGGCGCTGCGCTGTGAAGGGGCGGCGAAAGATATTCGCCAGCTGATTGCGACCTCGGTTGAACGGACCCGACAGGGCGGCGATCTCCGTCTTCCGTTTTGGCTAAGGGGCGGGACGATTATTTGGTTTTGGTCGGAAATCCGGTTACGGTTCCCGGCGCAAATTTCACCGATGCCGTGGCAGTTTTGGCGGCAGCAGAAGCCGGTTTTTTCTCTTTCGGTGCGACCTTGTTGATATTCGAGGTGCGATGACCGGTATCGGAGAGCCTGCGCGTCAGACGCAGGGTGGCGGTTTCCCGCGACAAAATATGCTGATAATTTGACTCAAGGCGCGCCATTATCTTCTCTTTCAGCTCGGGCTTGCGGGCGATAATTTCCGCGATGGCTGCGCCGTAGATCTCTTCTTTGACCTGGTAAGCATAAATCTCCCGGCGGTTTTTCCACTTCAGCTTCACCAGCGCAGCGGGAATGGAGACCAGGGCATGTGCCATCTCTTCGATGGTGGCGTTTTTATCCTGAATTAAAAATTCAAGATTATGCTTTAAGATAAACTTGTCGCTATTTTTATCATTTAAAGTCAAATAAACGTTATTATTGTTCACTTCGCTCACGCTAATCTTCCCCTAAATCGTAGAACATAGGCGCAGTTTTATCGCGGGTAATCAGATTAAGCCAAATCGCATTACCTTCTTCATTAATTTTATTGGTTTTATCGGCAATAATTTGACTTAATTCCTGGGGGTCGATCTCCGCCACTTCCTGCAGGTCGTTGAGCACTCTGGCAAATGTTTCAATTTTGACAACGCGGAACAGCCGATCGGTTATATGGCGATCGCGCTCTTCCAGCAGCATATTACGGGATTGCCCGGAACGGGTCGCTGCGGCTAATATATCAGCTTCAAAATCAGAGAGCATTCTTTTACCCTGAGTTAAATTTGACTCTGTTTCCGCCTTCCCGGTTTCTTTCCCTTCTGCAGAAATGTGAAAGCGTTCCGGGATTAATTTCTCGGGTAACATGTTATAAAACCTTTAATTTCAGAAGGATATGTTAATTAAGACTGTAAGGCTCGTTGACAATATCATGACACACTTTTAAAATCAAAAAAAAACGCGCATCGGGAGCCGTATGATTTATTTTGTATTTACACTACTGATACTCACCGGCTTTATTCTTTTATTGATGCGAGAATTCAATAAAAACCGACCTGCAGCAGAAGAAACCAGTCAGCCACCTGCAGCTTTGCCAATGAGCAAAGAGGAAGGGGAAGACCATTTCTCGCTGCTGATGAACGCGATTACACCGGTATGGTACTGGCGCGTTAATCACGAGTATATCGATTTTATCCATGCGACGATAAAGCGCATGAACATGGCCGAATTAAATAGTACGCCTGGTTTATTTGATGCGCAACGGCGCTGTAGTGACCTTAATTCAGCGGTGTATAAATATTACGATAATATAAAAAAACGCTGCCTGAATGGTGAGAAAGTCGCGCGCTCGGATCTTGATGTGCTCAACCTGCAGCAGTGCTTTCGCGAGTTCAGCATGAACGCCTATCCCTCCCTGGTGGCCATCGTCTGGCCGCAGTTTGAACGTCCCGAGGTCAATCCGGAAGAAGTGTAAGTGTTGGTCAGTTGTTGCATTCTGTTTACCTGGTTGGGGTATACTGAGCGCCGTTTTTTTTCTGACTGACAGGACACTATGGAACGCTTTCTGGAAAATGCCATGTACGCGTCGCGCTGGTTACTGGCGCCGGTTTACTTTGGCCTCTCTCTTGGGCTGCTGGCCCTGACAATCAAATTCTTTCAGGAAATCTTTCACGTTCTGCCCAATATCTTCTCGCTGGCAGAAGCCGATCTGATCCTGATTCTGCTTTCGCTGGTAGACATGACCCTGGTGGGCGGTCTGCTGGTGATGGTGATGTTCTCCGGTTATGAAAACTTTGTCTCCCGGCTGAATATCAGCGAAGACAAAGAGAAGCTGAGCTGGCTGGGGAAAATGGACTCCACGTCCCTGAAGAACAAAGTGGCCGCGTCGATTGTGGCGATCTCGTCTATCCATCTGCTGCGGGTATTTATGGACGCGAAAAGCGTGCCGGACAATAAGCTGATGTGGTACGTGATTATCCACCTGACCTTTGTGCTGTCCGCTTTCGTGATGGGCTATCTGGATAAATTAAATCGCGATAAATATTGATAGCAGGGCGCCGTAGGGCGCCCTTCTTATTGGTGGGTTATTTGTCCGACGACGCCTGCCACAGATTCAACTGGCCGTCCGCCACATGCTGGTCAATCTGCGCCAGCTCTTCGGCGCTGAAGGCCAGGTTATTCAGGGCCTGAACGTTCTCTTCCAGCTGTTCCGGACGGCTGGCGCCAATGAGCACCGAGGTCACCCGGTTATCTTTTAGCAGCCAGCTCAGGGCCATCTGCGCCATTGTCTGTCCGCGCCGTTTGGCCATCTCATCCAGCATCCGCAGGCTGCTGAGGTTGCTTTTCGTCAGCATATTCTCCGTTAGACCACGCACCTTTTTACCTTCGCGCTGCATACGTGAACCTTCGGGAATGCCCTGCAAATATTTGCCGGTCAGTAGTCCCTGCGCCAGCGGCGTAAAGGCGATACAGCCTACGCCGTTGCTTTCCAGCGTATCCAGCAGTCCGCTGCTGTCCACCCAGCGGTTCAGCAGGTTATAGGACGGCTGATTGATCAGCAGCGGAACCTTCCACTCGCGCAGCAGCGCCGCCATCTTTTGCGTACGTTCGCTCGAGTAGGAGGATATACCGATATAGAGCGCTTTACCGCTTTGTACCGCCTGGGCCAGTGCGGCGGCGGTCTCTTCCATCGGCGTATTTTCATCCACGCGGTGGGAATAGAAAATATCAACGTAGTCCAGCCCCATACGGCTCAGGCTCTGGTCGAGGCTGGCGAGTACGTACTTACGTGAGCCGCCCGATCCATAGGGGCCTGGCCACATATCGTACCCGGCCTTGGTGGAGATCAGCAGCTCGTCGCGATAAGTGGCGAAATCGCTTTTCAGCAGGCGACCAAAGTTCTCCTCGGCGCTGCCCGGCGGTGGGCCATAGTTATTGGCAAGGTCGAAGTGGGTGATGCCAAGATCGAAGGCTTTACGCAGTAGCGCGCGCTGGGAGTCAAGGACATGGACGTGACCGAAACTGTGCCAGAGTCCCAGTGAAAACGCGGGCAGACGCAGTCCACTCTTTCCACAGTATCGGTACTGCATCTGTTCATAACGGGCGGGATTGGCAAACCAGGCCATGGCGTCTCCTTGTGGATTGTCAGTTCTGAAACAGTGTTTCTATACTATCCATTATGCTCCTGTCGGCAAGCGTCATGGTCCATAACCGCGATCGCCGTTGGGTAAAAAAACAGAAATTGTGCTTTTCTTACAGAGGCTTTTAATCGACGGAGACAACCTGATGACCCGATTAACAGCGAAAGATTTTCCGCAAGAACTGCTCAATTACTACGACTATTACGCACACGGCAAGATCAGCAAGCGCGAATTTCTTCAGGTGGCGACAAAGTACGCCGTCGGCGGCGTTACGGAGCTGGAAGCGGCTCTGAAAGCGCATAACAAAGTGTATGAAGCGCATATTTATCCGGGGTTAACCATGGTTTCCATAATGACTCTACCCCCCGCTATGACCAGGCTGCGGCGGAGCTTGCATGGCAGCGCACCCTCGCCTGGTTTGCGAAGTACTTGAGTTAATAAGGTGTTAAAAAAATAATGGCGAAACAGTATATATTCTCGTCGATTTGCCGATAACAAGGATAAGAGCTCTCCAGCTGGAGAGTTTACCCTTACGGTCAGGAGTTTATATGCAATTTCTTCGCAATTTCACGGTCCGCTTTGTCATGCTGGTGATATTAGGGATCTTTTGTCTTATGTGGTCGGGCGTCGGCCTCTACAGCGTCTATGCGCTGTCGAAAGTAGCAGATGGTAATGAAGTAGACCGTCAGCTGGTAACGCAAATGACCGTACTGAGCCAGGGAAATGACCAGTACTTTCGTTTCGTTACGCGCCTGAGCCGGGCGATGGAGAATAAGGCTGCCGGTGCAAATGTTGACTTTGCTCCCGTGCAACAGGCGCTGGATAATATGCGCAAAAAACTCGATGAGATGAAGGCCGCCTCACCGGGACCAATGGATCCTCAGGTGTCTTCGCAGGTGATTAGCAGCTGGCAGGCATTACTGGAACAGGGCGTGGTGCCGCAAATGCAGCGCGCCCAGCAGGGAACGCTGGACGACTATCGTCAGCAGGCTAACAACGTTACGCCGTCCTTGAGTCGTGCCTTCGGTTCCAGCGCCGAAGCTTTCAACAAGGCGGCAGGCGTGATGCTCGATCGGACGCGTGTTTCCGTTGATAGCCAGACCAGTACCACCCGCACCAGCATTATCGCGGCGGTCATTGCCGGTCTGCTGATCCTGGTCTTCACCGATCGCTATCTGGTTACCATGCTGGTACGCCCGCTGGATACTATTCGCAAACAGTTCCGCCAGATTGCCCAGGGCGATCTCAGCCAGTCTCTGGGTGATTTCGGCCGCAACTGCGTGGGCCAACTGGTGCCGCTGCTTAACGGGATGCAAGACAGCCTGCGTGAAGCCGTGGCCTCTATCCGCTCGGGCAGCGAAAATATCTGGCGTGGTGCGGCGGAAATCTCTACCGGCAATAACGACCTCTCTTCCCGCACGGAAGGGCAGGCGTCGGCGCTGGAAGAGACGGCTGCCAGCATGGAGCAGATCACCGCGACGGTGAAACTGAACGCAGATAACGCGCGTCAGGCCAGTGAACTGGCGGAAGTGGCCTCGACCACTGCCAGCAAAGGTGGCTCCCTGGTCGGTGAAGTGGTGAATACCATGACCGGCATCTCCGCCAGCTCGAAGAAAATTGCTGAGATCACCAACGTGATTAACAGCATTGCCTTCCAGACCAACATTCTGGCGCTGAACGCCGCGGTGGAAGCCGCGCGAGCAGGCGAGCAGGGGCGTGGGTTTGCCGTGGTGGCCGGTGAAGTGCGTAACCTGGCCAGCCGCAGCGCCAGCGCGGCGAAGGAGATCGAAACGCTGATCGCCGACTCCGTGAACCGTGTTGACAGAGGTGCCGAGCTGGTAAACGAAACCGGCACCACCATGGAAGCGATTCTGCGGGCGGTGAAAGAAGTGACCATCATTATGAAGCAGATTGCTGCTGCCTCTGAAGAGCAGAGCAAAGGCATCTCTCAGGTGGGTATCGCGATCGTCGAGATGGACAGTGTCACCCAGCAGAACGCCTCGCTGGTTGAGCAGGTCTCCTCTGCGGCTGCGGCGCTGGAGCGTCAGACCGAAGATCTCCAGCGTTCGGTGCAGAAGTTCCGCCTCTCCAGTAGTGAGCCTGTTGCCGTGGCAACTGAACTGAAACGCCCGGCAGTTGCCACACGTCGCCCGCAAAAAGGCAACGACGCGGAAGAGTGGGTCGCATTCTGATAGTACGTCACTGACTGAAAAGGGGGCGAGTCTGGCCCCCTTTTTTATTCCCACCCGGCGGATGCGCATCCGTAATCATCTACGTGACCTGCTGCAGATACCCTATCATCACCTCACTTGTACGGTTAAATTTCCGCTTATCAATCAGCAGCAGAGACTGGCTGACCTTTCGTAGCAGCAGCGCTTTATAGGTGGCGTCGTGCTCGCCAGGGTCCCACATCACGCCCCGGGCATCGACGCCTTCGCAGGAGAAGATAAACAGATCTATTTCCAGCGACTTCAATAGCGAGATCAACGCCGGGTTACGGTAGCTGCGGGTCTTATGCTCCAGCCAGCCACCGGACGTAATTAGCGTACAGCGTGGACGGCGGGCCAGCGTCTGGCAGATAGGCAGGCTGTTGGTAAAGATGGTCAGCGGGATATCCGGCAGCTGGCGTGCCAGATGAAAGCAGGTCGAGCTGGCGTCCAGCGCGAGGGTCATCCCTTCGGTTATCTACTCCAGCGCGTGGCGGGCGATATCGGCCTTATAGGCGTAGTGGCTTTTCAGACGGGTGTGAGAGGGTTGTCCGGCATCGCCGCTGGCCGGATGGAGCAGGCGAGCACCGCCGTGATGACGCAGGATTTTACCTTCCGTCTGCAGCCGGTTCAGGTCCCGACGAACGGTTTCCACGCTTACGCCCAGGGCCGTCGCCAGCGCGTTGGTATCCAGGGTACCGTGACGGGCAAGCAACTGCATCATCTCCGCGTGACGCGTCGGTTTCATAAGCTTTCCTCAGCGGCAGAATCACGCCGGGTGACGGGCACCCGGCACGAATATTATGCCTGGCGTTTATCTTCCGTCTGGGTGTCGAAATCCGCGGCATCGTGACGTTCACGCAGCTGTTCGTTAAGCGGGCCAACGGCGCGGTTAACGATACGACCACGCTGGACGGCCGGACGCGCAGCGACAGCTTTCGCCCAGCGCAGCACGTTTTTATAGCTGTCGGCGTCGAGGAACTCTGCCGCGTCGTACGCATTGCCGAGTACGATATTGCCGTACCAGGGCCAGACGGCCATATCGGCGATGCTGTACTCTTCACCCGCAATAAAGGTATGGCGTCCAAGCTGCTGCTCCAGCACGTCAAGCTGACGTTTGGCTTCCATGGTAAAGCGATTAATAGCGTATTCGATTTTTACCGGTGCATAGTGGTAGAAGTGGCCAAAGCCGCCGCCGAGGAAGGGCGCTGAGCCCTGCAGCCAGAACAGCCAGTTCAGGGTTTCGGTCCGGCCTGCCGGGTCTTTCGGCAGGAAGTGGCCAAATTTCTCTGCCAGATAGAGCAGGATCGCACCGGACTCGAAGACGCGGGTCGGCGGCGTGGTGGAGTGGTCGCGCAGGGCCGGGATCCTGGAATTCGGGTTGACGTCCACAAAACCGCTGGAGAACTGGTCCCCTTCACCAATACGAATAAGCCAGGCGTCGTACTCGGCCTCGCTGACGTCCAGCGCCAGCAGCTCTTCGAGCATAATGGTGACTTTCTGGCCGTTAGGCGTGCCCAGTGAGTAGAGCTGGAGCGGATGCTTGCCGACCGGGAGATCTTGCTCATGGGTTGCGCCGGAAACCGGGCGGTTGATATTGGCAAATGGACCGCCGTTGGTGTTCGGTTCCCAGGTCCACACTTTTGGCGGCTGGTATTGATTGTCTGACATGATGTTCTGCCTTGTGATTAGGGTGAGAGGGATCAGGCGAGAATACGCTCGGCCCAGACGCTGATATCATCGCCGCTGCCAGGATCCGCCTGGACCAGGCCGTTAACCATAAAGGTCGGCGACACGTGGATACCGTTCTGACGGGCATATTTACAGTGCCACTTAATCAGGTTCTGCAGAGCAGGAATGGCAAAGGCATCTGCCAGCTGTACGCCGCTGTAGCGCTTGATACGTTCGAGGATTTGCTGCGGCGTAGCGTCCATATTCGGGCCGCTACAGTGGTCGGTAAACTCAAACTCTTCCCGGTGGTCGGCGACGGCCTGCATCACTTTATGCGCTGCGGCCTTGCCGTCCCGCAGGGTTGAGGCAGCCAGAATACAGCGTACGATGACGCCGGAAAAAAGATGCCAGGGCTGCGACTGCAAACGGATCTTAACGGTCAGTTTATCTTCGCCGACGTATTTTAGCAGCGCATCCAGTTTATTAAACGCACGAACGGAGAATGGGCAGGTAGGTTCGAGGAATACTTCAAAGGTACGAGGGCCGTGGCCCCACTCCAGCGGCTGGCCACTGAGGGCTGGTTGCTGACTCATGCTGACTCCTGTTGCTCATTTTTGTTGATAATCGTGCTTACACTCTAACAAAAATGAACGGGATGCCAACGTCATCCCGTCAGGAATCTGCGGGTCAGGGAACCACCAGATCGCCACGCATCAGCTGCGGAACCGGCGTGCTCTGTGGCTCCTGGGTCAGCCATTTCACAATACGTGCTGCCATGACTTCAACCGGATATTCGATGGCCGGAATCGCCGGTACGCCAGGCAGGTTCAGCGACCCGGCGAGGCTGAAGACCATAATGTCTTTCGGCACCGATTTATTAAAGGCTTTAAGCTGGGTGATCGCCCGCTGGGCCTCCAGTTCGTCGGCCACCAGCAGCGCGTTGGAGTTTAGCGTGGTGCTGTTATTCATCAGCATTTGCAGCGCCACCAGCGAGGAGATGCTGTTCTCCATAAACACCAGGTTGCGGTTAAACGGCAGGAAATTGTTTTCCAGCGCCAGCTTATAGCCCAGAAGAATATGTTCAGCGAAGCGGTTGGCCGTCGGGGTGATCACCGCGATTTGCCGTCTGCCCTGGCTAATCAGGTAGTTGCAGGCGGTTTCTGCGGCAAAGGCGTGGTCAAACTGAATGCTGTTGCTGGCGTCGGCGTCCATACAGTCGACAACGATGACGTTGTCATCAGGCACGTCCAGCTCGAAGCGCGCGCCGATGATCACCACGTCATCGCACAGGCCACGGCTTAGCTCGTCCAGGGCGTTTTGCACCTCGACCTGGCTGCTGGCAAAGCGCAGCAGCAGATGCTTCTGATGTTGGCTAAGCTGTTTTTCGAGGGCGTACAGGTAAGCGGTGCTCTGGTTAATGTTTTCCTGGGCGCAGATTACCCCGATACAGCCGGTTGACTGACTCAATAACGACTGGGCAATAACGTTCGGCCGATAGTTCAACTCTTCAACCGCTTTAAGAACGGCGAGACGGCTGGCTTCTTTAACGCCGCGTGAACCGCTCAACACGCGCGAGACGGTGGCTTTGGACACCCCGGCTAGTCGCGATACATCGTTGATAGTAGACATCTTTCTCCCCTGGCAGGCGGGCAATTACTCTGTCTGACCGCCAAACATGCTGTGGCTCACATTCTAGCCACCGGCAGTATAACGGCTTACCTTTTTTGTGGAAACCGATTTTCCATACCTTCTCCAAAACTTACATTCGTGGAGAAAATGTGTGATACCAATCCAATAAGGAAAATCAATATGCACAGGCTTTATGAGCAGATTCACACTTCTGTTTATTTTGAATGGAAAACGATTTCCGTAAAGTGTCCAATCAGTCCCGAAATAACTTTTACATTTTCGAGGATGATGTCGATGTACAGGATTATGTTGTGCTGTTCTGCGGGGATGTCCACCAGCATGCTGGTGCGGAAAATGCTTGAAGTGGCTAAGGAAAGAGGTACCCCGGTACAGATTGATGCCTACGGCGTCTCAGAGTTTGATGAGCAGTTCCCCAACTATCAGGTGGTGCTGCTTGGTCCACAGGTGAAGTATATGCTGGCGACGCTGTCGCAAAAGGCTGCCGCGCGGAGCATTCCGGTGCAGTCCATCGATACGATGGACTACGGAATGCAGCGCGGTGATAAGGTGCTCGATTATGCGCTGTCGCTGATTGCAGCGGCGCAATAACAAAGGTGTCGCTATGAGTTCGTTACATCAGTCCATGATTACCGTGATTGAGCAATCCATCACGCCCCTGGCGGGAAAACTGGGCCAGCAAAAATACGTGATTGCTATCCGCGACGGTTTTACCGCCGCGCTGCCCTTTATGATTATCGGCTCCTTTATGCTGGTGTTTATTTTTCCGCCGTTCTCAGCGGAAACCACCAATAGCTTTGCTCGTGGCTGGCTGAATTTTTCTGAAACCTACCGCGAACAGCTGATGCTGCCGTTTAACCTAAGCATGGGCGTAATGACTTTCTTTATCTCGGTCGGGATCGGCGCCAGCCTTGGCCGCCAGTTTAATCTCGATCCAGTGATGTCCGGCCTGCTGGCTTTTATGGCCTTCCTGCTGGTAGCGGCACCCTATGCGGACGGTAAAATCTCGACCCAGTATCTCTCCGGGCAGGGGATTTTTACCGCGCTGATCACCGCGATCTACTCCACCAGAATGTACGCCTGGCTGAAGCAGCACAACGTAACGATCCGTCTGCCGAAAGAGGTGCCAACCGGCGTGGCGCGCTCCTTCGAAATCCTGATCCCGGTGCTGGTGGTAATTGCTACGCTGCATCCGCTGAATCTGCTGGTTGAGTCAACAACCGGAATGATTATCCCGCAGGCGATTATGCACGTGCTGGAGCCGCTGGTTTCCGCGTCTGACTCTCTGCCAGCGGTGCTGCTCTCCGTTCTGCTGTGCCAGATCTTCTGGTTCGCCGGGATCCACGGGTCGCTGATTGTCACCGGAATTATGAACCCGTTCTGGATGGCGAACCTCTCTGCAAACCAGGCGGCGCTGGCGGCAGGTAACGCACTGCCGCATGTCTACCTGCAGGGCTTCTGGGACCATTATCTGCTGATCGGAGGGGTCGGTTCTACGCTGCCGCTGGCCTTCCTGCTGCTGCGCAGTCGCGTCGCGCATCTGCGTACTATCGGCAAAATGGGCGTGGTACCCAGTTTCTTCAATATCAATGAACCTATTATGTTCGGTGCACCGATCATAATGAATCCGATGATGTTCCTGCCGTTCGTCTGCGTACAGCTGGTCAACGCCGTGCTGGCCTGGTGCGCAACCCGTCTGGACTGGATCCCACAGGTGGTATCACTTACTCCCTGGACTACGCCAGCGCCGATCGGTGCATCCTGGGCCGCCAACTGGGCCTTTAGCCCGGTGATCATGTGCTTTATTTGTATGCTGATGTCGGCGCTGATTTACCTGCCGTTCCTGCGTGCCTATGAGCGCTCGCTGATCGTTACCGAAGAACAGAAAGCGCAAAATGGCACGCCCCTGGCGGAAACGGCCAGCAGTAACTAAAACAGCGGAGAAAAGCGTTATGAAATACACATTTCCCGAAGGTTTCTGGTGGGGCAGCGCGTGTTCCGCACTGCAAACAGAAGGGGAAAGCCGCAGTGGCGGTAAGAGTCTGACTACCTGGGATATCTGGTACAGCGAGCAGCCGGGACGCTTTCACCAGCAGATCGGGCCGGATGAGACCTCAACGTTTTATCGCAACTGGCGTGATGACATTGCGCTGCTTAACGACCTGAACCACAACAGTTTTCGTACCTCGATAAGCTGGTCACGACTGATACCGGACGGCACCGGAGACGTGAATCACGAAGCGGTCACCTTTTATAACGGGGTGATTGACGAGCTGCTGGCGCGAGGGATCGCGCCCTTTATTACCCTGTTCCACTTCGATATGCCGATGGTGATGCAGGAAAAAGGCGGCTGGGAAAATCGTCAGGTGGTGTCGGCATTCAGCCGCTACGCGCGGATCTGCTTCGAGCTGTTTGGCGACAGAGTCCAGCACTGGTTCACCTTTAACGAACCGATTGTGCCGGTGGAAGGGGGTTATCTGTATGACTTCCATTACCCGAACGTGGTGGATTTCAAACGGGCAGCCACCGTGGCGTATCACACCGTACTGGCGCACGCTTCGGTGGTGCGTGCATTCCGCGATGGGGAGTTTGGCGGTGAGATTGGTATTGTGCTCAATCTTACGCCTTCTTATCCGCGCTCCCGGAACCCGGCGGATCTGAAAGCGGCGCATCATGCGGATCTGTTCTTTAACCGCAGCTTCCTCGACCCGGTGCTGCTGGGTGAGTACCCTGCCGATCTGGTGGCGTTGCTGGATAAACACGGTCAGCTTCCTGCCTGCCAGCCTGGCGATGCGGCGCTGGTCGCCGACGGCAAAATCGATCTGCTGGGGATTAACTATTACCAGCCGCGACGGGTTAAGTGCCGCGACAGCGCGATTAACCCGGATGCGCCTTTTATGCCGGAGTGGTTCTTTGACGCCTATGAAATGCCGGGCCGTAAAATGAATCCATATCGTGGCTGGGAAATTTATGAACCGGGTATTTACGACATCCTGACGAATTTACGGCTGAATTATGGCAACCCGCGCTGTTTTATTTCTGAAAATGGTATGGGTGTGGAAAATGAACAGCGATTTATTCAGGACGGGCAAATTAACGATAGTTACCGAATTGAATTTGTCGCCGGTCATCTGGCGTGGCTGCATAAAGGTATCAGCGAGGGTGCCCATTGCCTTGGTTATCATATGTGGACCTTTATTGATAACTGGTCCTGGTGCAACGCGTATAAAAATCGGTACGGATTTGTGCAGCTGGATTTAACCACCCAGCAGCGAATTATCAAAAAGAGCGGCGAGTGGTTTGCTGCTGTTGCCGGGAGGAACGGTTTTGAGCCAGAGTGAAACAACATTAATCGGATTAGAAGATGCTGTGATGGAGATCATCGTTAATGCCGGCCAGTCGCGCAGCCTTTGTTTTGAGGCTCTGCAAGCTGCGCGCCAGGGCAACTTCGATGAGGCGAAGAGCCTGCTAAAGGAGGCTGACGGTTACGCCCGTCAGGCGCATCATATGCAAACCAAATTAATTGAACAGGACGCCGGGGAAGCCCGGCAGCCGATGACGTTAATCATGGTGCACGCACAGGATCATTTAATGAATTCGCTACTGGCCCGTGAACTCTCGGAAGAGATTATTCATTTATACCAGCGTTAGAATTTCTTCTCCGGTTTTCTGGAGTGGAAACCGAATAAATAAGATTGTTACTGAAGTGAGTAAAAGTATTAATCAACACGTTCAGGCCTGGCATTTAATTATGTCAGCCTGGAGGGGTTGGTTATTGTCTGGAAAGTAAATAACTAACTATATTGAGATAGCCATGAAAATGAAAAAACAACTTCCAGTTGCACTGGCAGTAATGGCTGCGCTTTGCTCCGGCTCTGTACTCGCGCAGGAATTTACTCAGGAACAAATCGACGCCATTGTGGCAAAAGCTGTCGATAAGGCGCTCGCCGAGCGCCAGGCCAAAATGGATGCGGCCATCGATAAAAAAGCAGATGTAGTGACCGAGCCGCAAACGGCGGCCCAGTCGCCGGATATGGCGATTCCTTTTGGCGTGAAGTTTAGCGGCTACGCTCGTTACGGCGCGCACTTTAAAGGGGGCGATCAGAAATATATCGGCGTCGATGGTTCCTATAACGGCTCTTCCGGTATTGGTCGTCTGGGTAACGAAGGTAACGGCGGCGAATTCCAGCTCTCCAAAGCCTTTAAAGGCGATAACGGGGCCATCTGGGACGTTAACGTGATGTTCGACCACTGGGGCGATGAGGTTAACCTCAAAAAAGCCTATGCGGGCGTCACCAACATTCTTGAATCCAATCCGAATGCTTATTTCTGGGCCGGTCGCGACTTCCATCAGCGTCCGCAGCAGGGGATCAACGACTACTTCTGGATGACTCATGACGGTCAGGGCGCCGGGGTGAAAAACTTCGATATCGGCGGCGTGCAGTTCGACGTGGCGGCGGTTGCTGCCGTTGAGTCCTGTAATCCGGAAGTACTGGATGACGGCTCTAACCCGTCACGTATTAACTGTACTGGCGGCTCCGGCACCGGCGATAAAGGTAACTATGCGGCAACCTCAAAAATTCACGGTATGAAAGTCGGGCCGCTGGATTTAGAGCTGTACGCCAACTACGGCTTCGATTCGAAAACCATTGAGAGCGATGACCGTCTGAAAGCCTGGCAGGGCGGGGTGGTGCTGAGCCATACCGGCGATAATAGCGTCAATAAGGTGATTGCGCGCTATTCCGACAACTCAGACAACAGCGTTTATAACAAAACCGACGGTCTGTCGACGATCTACGCCAGCTTTGAAGGCAGCTATAAGTTCACTCAGCAGACGCAGATTGAGTACCTGCTCGGCTTCCATGACTACGACAGTAGCAAGGATAACACCGACAATCGTCGTAACTACGTGGCTATCGTCCGCCCGATGCACTGGTGGAACGAGGTGCACTCCACCTGGCTGGAAGCGGGCTATCAGCGCGTAGACTATGACGAGGGCGGCGACAACAATGGCTGGAAGCTCACCCTGTCCCAGAACATGTCCATTGCTATGGGGCCAGAGTTCCGTCCGATGCTGCGCTTCTACGTGACCGGCGGCGAAGTGGACAACAAGCGCACCGCACGGGTTAACGGAACCGAGGATTCACAGCTCGACTCCTTTAACGTCGGCGCGATGTGGGAAGCCTGGTTCTAATCGAACCGGCCTTGTGGAAACAGGCTAACCTGCCAGCAGGTGGGTTAGCTTTTCGCCGTACGGGCTATTTTCGCTATCAGGTTGAAATCCATGAAAAATGAAGCGCTGTTACATGCGCCCTGTCCGATAGCCCGCAGTCTGGGGCGAATCGGCGATGGCTGGACGATGATGATATTGCGTGACGCCTTTTCCGGATTGACGCGCTTCGACGAGTTCCAGAAAAGCTGCAATATCGCGCCGAATATTCTCTCCAGACGGTTAAAAGAGATGGCAGAAGACGGACTACTTTGCCGGGTCACTTACTCCAGCGCGCCACCGCGCTATGAGTACCATCTGACGGATAAAAGCCGCGAGCTGCACCCACTTATGCTGATTCTCGCCGCCTGGGGTAATCGCCACTACGTTGAAGGGCAGCCGACAATGTAACTGATAGACACCGCCAGCGGGCGGGCAATAACGGCGATGATGGTGGATAAAGAGAGCGGCCAGCCGCTGACGGTTGACCGCTACGAGATGGTGCCCGGATCGGGCGCAAGAGGGGGACTGCGCTATCGTCACGACTATATTCGCCAGAAGCGTGCCGGGCAGACACCGGCAAGGTTTTCACAAAGCGCAGATTGATACCGAAAATTGCCGCCTCGGTAATGCCTGGCAGGGCGGAGAATGCCGACGGCAGCGCGATCGCTTTGATCTTCATATCTTTGGTTTTAAACCATACGGCCAGCCAGGCACCGCCCTGAGCCACGTTAGCCATTGCCCAGATGGGGAGCAGGAAGTTGACGCCAGGCGACGGATTGCCCAGCAGCCCGGCTTCAATAGCGTGGAAGCTGTGGTGCACACCAGTGATCACAATCACGGAATAGAGTCCACTGAACAGCAGTCCGGCCAGCCAGCCTGCGTGGGTAATCAGCGTACTAAGCGCAAAGGATATACCGTCGCCCAGCGCACGACCCGCCGGTCCAATGATCAGCATGGCGATAAAGCCGGAGATAATCACCGTCAGGAATGGAGTGAGGATCAGATCCAGCGAGTCGGGGATAATTTTACACAGCCGTTTTTCCAGCATACTCATAAACCACACCGCCAGCAGCACCGGGAAAACCGTACCCTGATAGCCGATCATGGCCACTTCAAGACCAAAGAAGCTCATGGTGTGGAAGCCGGATGCCACGCCCCAGGCGTTGGTCAGCGCCGGGTAGGTAAGGATACCGCCGAGGGTCGCTCCAGGATAAGGGTTGCCGCCAAATTCGCGTGCGGCGGTAAAGCCAATCAGAATCGGCAGGATGATAAAGGCCGCCGAGCTGAACATGTCGAGCATGATATAGAGGGCGTAATCCGGGTTTACCCAGCCGTAGGTTTTGACCATCCCCAGCAGGCCAGAGGCGACATCAGAACCAGATTTCCATCTGTACGCCAAAGTTCCATGGAAGCCGCTGCTGCCGAATGTAACGTTGCTGGCATAGTTATCAAGGCGTTTATCCCAGCCCATCCAGCTGGTGAACAGGCGGATTTCCGGACGTTTAGGAACTCACCCACGTCGTTGGCTTTCATGGTTGGGGCCACCGTGAGCTTGTAGAAGTTACCGCTTACCGCGCTGCGGCTATTGCAGCCCTCTGGTCGCAGGTCCATACACTGGTATGTTCCTTCGTACTGCATTTCAACGTTCTGCGTAATTTCCTGAATAAAGCGCATGTTCACCGTGGCCCACTCGTAGCTGTCGCCTTTGGCATAGCGATCTTTGCTACTCTGCGTCATCGCGGTCAGGGCAATATGCCAGCCGCTGCCGAGCGGCGTAATGCCGTAGGTCGCCAGACGCCAGGTATCGGCTTCGTAGAGCAGTGCGTCATCGGAGCCGATAGATTTCACTTCTGTACCCAGACCGTGACCATAGAGCAGGGCGGTTTTCGCCGAACCTTCGCGCAGGCCGTAGAAGTTGTCGTTATGCAGGCCGGTCAGGGCATGAACGCCCGTTTCTGCCGCGACGCTTGTCGTTATCTTTGGCACACATTCCGCTGACCATCAGCTGTACAGGGCCAACATAATTATCGAGGGACAGGATATAGCTCTGGGCGGTATTTTCGTTGTTCTCAATATCGCCGAAGGTGCGGCCATACAGGGAAATATTGTTGCGGGCGTCATCGCTCCACTTCATGTCGTAGATGCCTGCACCGGTCCCGGCGTGGAACACCACGTCGGAGTCGATCCAGTGGATATCGAAGTTATCGCGGTCGAAGCGCTTACCCGCACAGACGGTTGAGTCCTCAAAGGCGCCGGTAAAGGTCGGTAGCCGGCCCAGTTCGGTAAAGGTCTGGCGCAGGTTGAGATCGCTGCTGGCGGCGTTCCAGTCGTTATAGGTCCGCTGGCCGTCGGCAGGCATCACCTTAAAGCGGTGGTCGCGCCGTTGCTCAGCGTTTGTTTATGTTCAAGGTTCAGCTCGATATAGGTATCGGGTTTGTTACCCAGACGGCCAACGTAACCACCTGTCTCACCGGCTGGCGTGATGGTCGGACCGCCCTGGGTTTTGGTCGCTGAGTTATTCATCAGCAGGCCGGATAGTGCGTCACCTCGTCCTGATAACAGGCGAAAACCCCCGCTTTGCCCTGTGTGACCAGCAGTAATTTCAACCCGAATAGCGCCGCCAGCTTCGGCATTTTGTTTTCGATCTCCGCAGAGCCGCTGATAAACGCCAGCTCCTCCCCGGACAGCTTCACCACGTCCGCGAGGGCCAGAGCATCGGCCAGGCACCGGTGCAGCTGTAGTGCATCCGGCCACAGATCGGTGCGGATACTTGGGTCGAAGCTGACAAAACCACCGGCATCCCGAACCCGTCGCATGGCTTCCAGGGTTGTGGATCGCTATGGTTCACAGGCCAGGGCTATAGAGCGGCAATGTAGCCACTCGCCGGACTTAAACACGGGCAGGTCGTTGATTTCCACAAACTGATCGGCACTCGGGCGAACCATTAAAGTAAATGAGCGTTCGCCCTCATCGTCCAGCGGCACCACTACCGTTGAGGTACGCTGCTCTGAGTCAAGGGATAGATATGTCGTATCCACCTGTTCTTCGGCCAGCGTCTTGCGCATAAAGTGGCCGAAAGGATCGACCCCCACCCGGCCGATAAAGCCGCTATTCCCCGCAAGGCGGGCAATTCCCACCGCGACGTTTGCCGGTGCGCCACCCGGGGACTGCAGCAGTTTTCCCTCTGCGCCGGGCAAGAGATCTACTACGGCGTCACCCAGACACCATACTCGAGCTGTCATGTCATTCTCCCATAATGTGTATCTTACAAATATGGTTAAACCGATTTAGCAGATCAACGAGAAAAAAAAGATAAGCGTAAGTGTCAGGCTGTATGCGTAAATATGGGGGTGACAGCTCGATTGTTGCCGAACAAGATTATGCATTTAACCCGAAGATGTGAGAGTTATTTATATGCGATACGGAATGCGAATAGCGAAATTTTAAGATGCTTTTGATTTAACTTAGTAGGTGAATTTATTGATATTTGTTATCTATTTCTAATATTCATAAGTGTTGATGTTAATTTGAGGGGTTATATTTTTGTGATTCTGTTAATATAACCTTTTAATTGCGTTCTTAACGCCATGAAAAATAATGAATTTAAATTCTTAACTGAGAAATGTGATCAATTTCAATAGCTTGCATGAAGGAATTAATCTAAGGTCTACAGGGTTTGGTACTCTGGCTGGTTTGGGAAAATAACAGAAAGGTCAGAGGCATGAGTTTTGGTGGTTATTCGGAGTATTCATGTTTTGGATTGTTAATTCTTCTTTGCTTTGTCCCTATACAAAAACCGCATTTACCCGTATTCAGACAATGAAAAATCTCAGGTTGATAATCTGGTATAGCCCGACAGTTTTGCTGGAGCCCGGCGATATTATCTGTCCTGTAAATCGCGGCCTGGTGGTGAATGATATTTATCATCCGGTGACGGTGTTTAAGATCATTCCTTTCAGCCATGCATGGTGGAGCACGCTGGATAACATACTGAAATGCCCTGCATGAGCGGGTTACCTGTTCTTATCGGTTTACACAACGGTAGGCTGCATATCCTATGCGTTTTACTACACAGATAAACTGCGGTGAGTAGAGATTGTCAATAACCCATGCGTTATTTAACACGGCGACCTTAACATAGCGACCGCTCGCGGGATCGGTGCTGAAGATCAGCTTGTCTACCACGTTGTCAGGCGCGAGCGGCGGTGTACTCCACGCCCTTGCTGCTCAACGTGCCTGCCATATCCAGATAGCCGGTGCTATCGTCACGCATATTCAGATAGATGTTCAGCCTGGCAGTGAAGCACGTGGCTTTATCCTGCATGGCAAAAACCGCTGAGCAGTCATTGCTAAGCGTCGGGTTCTCTTTTCTATGTACGTTAACGAGCCAGATAATCGCACTGACAACGGTAAAGGCCGCAAGCAGAACGCTGATGGTTTTTTTATCTTTTACTTTCATAAGCGATCACGTAAAAATTGTAGCAAGAGGAGAACTCCATTATGGCGCGATCGCTGCTGCGGCAAATAGATAAAAGATCCGGCCAGGGGAACCATAAAGCGTGGGCTTAGCAGCTGAAAATAGATATCGCCATCGGGCGCACACGGCAGCTTTTGTGTCTGCAGAATATCGTTAACCATCGTCAACTTTAGCTGAGTTGTTTCTGTCGAGGCAGGAGTAAAGGAAAAAACCTTGCAGCTATTAATGTTTCCCACCGGCCAGGTTTTTTGGCTGACGATCTCGCTGCTGGTTTGATTGATAAAAACGCTGCCTTTCACCACCAGCAATAGCGCAAAAAGCAGCAGCCCTGCGCTAACGGTTAACACAACGCTACGGTGTTTTTTCTGTGGCCTGCTTTCGACCAGGTGTGCCGGGATATCCTGCTGCTGCTGATTTAATCTGTGTTTTTCAACAGGCATATCAGAGGAGAACATAAAACCTATTCTCGGCACCATCACGATTATTTCTTCGCTATAGCCCATATTGCGAAAAATATTTCTGAGATCGGAAATGTATTTCTTAAGACTGTTATTTGAGCTTCTCAAGCCGTAAGCATCCCAGACATAGCTGAGTATGTCATCTCTGGAAACGACCTCGCCTGGCTTAGCGGCGTTGATCCGGGTGAAACCCTGAATATTAACTGGGACGGGAAAGTACAGTGTCGCAGCGATATTCCGGCCGTTATTAAGCCTGGTCAACAATTATTACTGCCGTGCCAGCCAGCGCGGTAAAGAACGAGTAAGAGGAAACCACGATGGTTAAATGTAATACGTTGCTGACGATCGCTGGTATTTGTGCCGTTTCAGCAGGACAGGCCGCTATTTCACAGGATCGTACCCGTATTATTTATAACGGTGATGAAAAGTCCGTGGCCCTGAATATTGCCAATGAAAATGAGCAACAGCCTTATCTGGCGCAATCCTGGCTGGAGAATGACCGCCACGAAAAAATCACCACCGGTCCGCTGGTGGTCACGCAGCCGGTCCAGTGTCTGGAACCCGGGGCGAAAAGCCAGCTCAGGCTGATGGCCACACCCGGCGTCAGCCAGCTCCCTCAGGATCGCGAAAGCCTGTTTTATTTTAACCTGCGCGAAATTCCTCCGAAGAGTGATAAAGCGAATGTGTTGCAGATAGCCCTGCAGACGCAGGTCAAACTCTACTGGCGCCCGGAGGCGATCAAGGCTGAGCCGAACAAGGCCTGGCAGGACCAGCTTATCCTGCACCCGGAAGCGGGCGGGTATCGCATCAGCAACTCGACGCCGTATTACATCACCATTACTGGCTTAGGCGTGACCCGCAATGATGCTGAGGAAGGGGGCTTTGAGGCGGTGATGGTGGCGCCGAAGTCAGAGCAAAGCGTGAAAGCGCCGCAGATAAAAACGCCGTGGCTCACGTTTATTAACGACTACGGCGGTCGTTCGACGCTGCCGTTCCGTTGCGCGGGCAGCCAGTGTACGTCTGGGGAGAAAGCGTAGCTATGTGTAAGCGCATCCTCTGTCTGATGCTGCTATGCCTGAGCTGGCGAGCTGCGGCCGATATGGTCTTTATCGGCAATCTGCTCGACAGGGCCTGTCAGTTAGATCCGACGTTGGCGGCGCAGGATGTGGTTTTTATGCAGACCGTGCTGCCGCAGTTTCACAACGCGCCGGGCAAAAGTCCGGCGAAAAGCTTCTCTGTCAAACTGCTCAACTGTCGGGCCGAGTCGATCGGCAAGGTGGTGAAGGTCATCTTCTCCGACGAAGCGGAGTAGGGGCTGCCGGGGGCGCTAAAGGTCGCCGGCGTGAATGCAGGCAGGCTGGCGATTCAGCTTGTCGATGCGGATGGGCAGACGCCGCTGGCGTTGGGCGACGCGCATCGCGCGGGCAATGGTGATGTGATTAGCGCTGAGGCGGTCACCTTCAATTTTAGCGCTTATGCCCAGGCTATGCCTGAAGCGCTGGCTGAAAGAAGCGTGCAGGCCGGGGATTACAGCGCCATCGCCATCTTTGAAATCAACTAACAGTGATATGGAACAGAGAAAGGAAAACGAGATGAAAGACTGTTAAGAAAAGCGCCGCCGCGCTGCTGGCCGCCTGCCTGCTGGCCGCCTGCCTGCTGCCGCTGACGGCAGGGACGGATACTGGCATGGTTTTTACCGGGAACCTGATCGTTCCCCTGTGTACGGTGAACAACAATACCCAGGTGGCGATGCCTTTTGGTGACGTGGAGATCCAGACGCTGCAGGTGCGGTATCTGTAATGCCCGGCAAGGAGGGGAGAGATGAGTAAGCCGTGCTATCGCGCCGTTGCGTTTGCCCTGGTTCTGACGGCATCCGCTGCACAGGCTGACAATGTGAATGTATCCATTACTGGCACCGTCCAGCTCCCCACCTGCACGATCAACGGAGGAAAAACGATTGAGATGAATTTCGGCAATCTGCCCGTTAATGATCTGAGCAGCGGGCTGTATCAGCAGACCCGACAGGTGAGCGTCTACTGCCCTTATACCAACAGTGTGCCCTTTGTCAGGATCGTCGGTTCGGCACTCTCGGGCACTCCGCGGAACAATGTGCTGGCGAGTTCGGTGAGCAACTTCGGTATTGCTCTCTATCAGGGTTCCGACCAGAGTAAACCCATGCTGCTGGGTAATGGTATAACGATAAACGGCATTGGGATGGGCTATGTCCTTAGCCAGGGATTTACAGAAAACGGCAATGGCAACGCCGTGCTGACCTTTATGGCGGTGCCCTGGGCGGCGGCCAGTACGGTGCTGAAGGCGGGCCGTTTTAGCGCCACCGCGACGATGTCGGTGAATTATCTCTGACACAGCGGCCTCTATTTTGATACGAGTGAAGACAATGAAAAATAACGCAAAGGGATGGCCCGCCATTCTGGTTCTGAGTCTGTTTATCAGCGCAATGATGCTGATTCCACGCCAAAGTGGTCAGGGCTGCGGACAAGCCGTTCAACCAGGGAATGATCGCCGGAGGGGTTAACTATAAAGCCAACAGTTAGGGGGCATCACCATGTCTAACGTTGTGGTGACCTGGACAGCCGGCGGCACCTGGCATATCACCATGAATGTGGTGGCGAATCAGGGGCTGAAAAAGTGGTACTCCACCACCACCCGTTCTGACTGGCAGGATGCCGGTACGCGCACTGACAGCATGACGACCCCGAATTATACCCGTATGGCCGGCTGTTTCAGCGGTCTGGTGGTTGCTGCAACCGGTGTACCGATTGGCTCTGGTACAGGCTTCGTCTCGCTGATCGAAGGACCGATGGGCGGAACCAAAGGCAGCAACTTTGTCCTCTATGATGAGCGCCAGGACGGTTTTATCTCGATGAGGCAAATTGATGCAGCACCGCCCTATGCGATTGGTGTTACCAAAGAGGATGATAATGTTATCCGCAAAATCAGCTTTGACACCTGGTTTTATAATCTTTCCGGTGTCGCAGACGCCAACTATACGGTGTATGTGACGGTGCCGGTTGGGTCCACCATCACCTGGTTCCCTGACGGGAATGTTTATAACTACTGGTGGGCAACGGCGGGCAGAAGCATTCCCTTAAATTACGCCATCACTATCCCCGTCAGAATTCGCTCCGACGGTGGCCAGTACGATCTCTGTCACCTGTAATTCGGCGACGACGGGAAATGTACAGATCACCGGGGATAACAACAGTGCTGCGGCTTATGCCACGGTTAACCTCGGCCACGGGGTGACCAGCAGCATCAGCGCCTCCCGTGATAATATGAACTGGTCGCGAAACCTGACTGCGGTTCCGCTGGCAAAAGGGGCCACCAAAGTGAATACCCGCTCGGTGCTTTCAGCGCCCGGCGAGGTGAAGGCGGGCGAGCTAAAGGGTTCGGCGGCGGCGATTATCCGCTACAACTGACTTCCGGCAATTCGTGGATGTTGATAAAGTGAACGGCTAAGACTGAAACATCATCACAAGGACATTCAGCGTGACCGGCCGGATTGATTATCAGATTGAAAACTATCGCTTCACGGAACTGAACGAATCTCCCCGTCTGACCCGCCAGTGGGCTGAAGTCAGCGACGAATGCCGGGAGGCGGGGCTGGGAGCGAAGGCGCGGCTGCGTCTTGCTCTGCTTAATGTCGACTACGTGTCCAGTTTCGAACTGCCTTTCCGGCTGCTACTGGTGCGCGCGCCCCAGTTGATTGCCGGGCTGCGTGACGAGCTGCAGATCAGCCAGAAAAGCGCCACCTTTAACGGCAAGCGCTTTGGCTGTGTTTACAGTCTGAAAACCGATCTCAGCGCGATCCCGGATGCATTCCGCTACAGCCTATCAACCCGTATCCGTCGGGTTGACGACGCCGGCACCGCCGCAACGCCTTTTCAGCAGATCGCCAAAGAGACCAAAGCCCCGAAAGATCGCCTGAAGCGGGCGCTGGAGTCCGGGCTGGCGGTTACCGCGCTGGACGCTTTGTTCTGGTTTGGTAGCCAGCGGATTGCCGCCGATATTGCCACCCTGCGCAAGCGGGGAATGCGTATCGCAACGGCGGAAACGGACGTGTCTGATAATCTCACGGCAACAACAAGGCGGGTTCCGTTCTACCGCCTTGTTGCCGCCAGCTGATTTAGTGCTGGCTGATTGCATCCAGACGGGCGATCGCGGTAGGCGATAGCCGCAGCGCGCCGCTTGCCAGATTCTGCTGAAGATGTTCCGGGGATGACGTGCCCGGTATCAGCAGGATATTGGGCGAATGCTGCAGCAGCCAGGCCAGGGCGACCTGCATCGGCGTGGCATTCAGCTCCTTTGCGACATCATTCAGCTGTTCCGACTGCAGCGGTGAAAAACCGCCGAGCGGGAAAAACGGCACATAGGGAATGCCCTGCGCAGCAAGATGGTGGATCAAGGCTTCATCCTGACGGTTAGCAATATTGTAGAGGTTTTGCACACAGGCGATTGTCGTCAACGCCTGGGCGTCGACGACCTGCTTCGCGGTCACGTTGCTCAGGCCGATATGGCGAATCAGTCCCCGTTCTCTCAGCGCAATCAGCGTTTCCAGCTCTGCCTCCAGCGAGCCTTCTGCCGGGCCGTGCGTGTCAAACATGGCGCGCAGGTTGACCACGTCGATCGTCTCCAGACCGAGATTGCGCAGGTTATCTTCCACTGCGCGGGTGAGCTCGGCAGCGCTAAAAGCGGGCAGCCAGTTCGCGTGCTCATCCCGACGGGCACCGATCTTAGTCACGATGACCAGATCGTCGGCGTAGGGGTGCAGGGCCTTTTTAATCAGCTGATTGGTAATGTGTGGGCCATAAAAATCACTGGTGTCGATATGGTTCACTCCCGATGCAACGGCACCACGTAGCACCTGTAGCGCGCGGGCCTCGTCAGCCGGTGGACCAAAAACATGGGGCCCCGCCAGCTGCATCGCGCCGTAACCAAGCCGCGCAACCTGGCGATCGCCGAGGGAATACGTCATTTCGTGATAAGACATAGCAACCTCCTTTTATTACAGTATGAATTGATTGTAAGAGAGCAACGGCGATCCCACTATCCTGTGAAAACAAGACAGACTGTTGCGCAGGGGTGAACAATGGCGCAGAGTAGGGTGGATATTCAGGAATCCAGAATAAATCTTGCCTTCAGCTAACGTAAAAATTGAAATGTACCCATACAAGGAACGCCGAACTGCTGGCAGATATTGGGGGTCTTGACTTTTTTTACACCGGGTACGACTCAGGATTCATGTGTTACAACCGTAGCCTCAATCGCTTTTGCTTTCGCGATAATCCAGGGAGCTCGTCTTTGCCGTCTTTTAGCTCCCGGGAATTCATATCGATACTGCCTGGCCTTGGTTGAGCATCGATATTATGTTGTGAAGAAACGGTCCGTTTCTTTTTTTTACCTCAATCCGTACATTTACCATGTGACACCAACAACACAGATGAGGTTTCTTATGTTTGGCAGAATGCAGCACGACATCAACGAAGCATTTTTTGACCAGCTATCACGGCTCGAACAAAATGCTTTCTTACAGGCTCTGTATGATAAAGGCTATAACGTACCCGAAATTGCGAAAAAAATTCGTAAAAGCGAACAAACGATCTACCGTCGCATCAACGCTCATCGCGGGCGTGGTGCAGCATATAACATTCCGGCCTAATTTTAACAATTGCCACGCGATGATTCGTGGCAATCCAAGTGATGGTAGCCAGCATGAAAAAATCAGAAATACAAAGAGATCTGACGCAAAAATGCCTGGAATGGTACCTTATGAAGAGCGATGGAGATTTTTTCACCGCGCCAGAAGCTTTTTCTCCTCTCTATCGAGTCCTCTATGAACATTTACTGGCTGGAAAACGTCCCCCATTTTATCTTGATGATGTAGTTTATAAAAATCGACACGAGATAGCGCTATGCGATACCACATTTGATCGCTACTTGGTCTCTCTCTTTCCATCACGTTTTGAAGCTGCCAATCCGTTCCAGTTAAAGGAGCAGGAGATGAGTCCAACTCGCCTACAGGAGTATCTCAAAGAAAATTACGGTAAATCATCCGCAGAACAGGATTCCTATAAACTGACGCGTGAACTAGATAAACTGCTCAAGCTGATCGATCCAAAAGACGCACAACGTTTACGTAAACAGGCTAAATCAGCCCAGTACAAATTACTTATATTATCTTATAAGTTATCATTAATCAACAAACACTGGCGACGCTTGTTTCGCTATATTTCTCACGATGAGTTAAAACATGCTAGCATGGATAACGTTGTCGATTTTAATCAGGTTCCAATTGAAAAGGCCCGATTGAATAGTGCGCTGGTAAAAATGTTCTATTTCGAACTCGATCAAGGAAAAAAAGATGGCGATGTATATAATTCCAGACGAATGATCCAATTACCCTATTATCTTGAGACTTTGGGGAGTGTCCTTAGAGGGCAGTTATTCCAATGTCAAGATTGCGATAGCTTCGCTGCAAAGGCTAAAATACTGGAAGAAAATTTCATCGCAATTGTCGCTTATCACGAAGAACAAAGAGATATTTACACAGACCACGACCAGGAACTTTTTGATCTGATGCAACGTACTCTGCTGGTTAATATTAATGCCAACGAAACCTTGGCTCGTGAACATTTTCTGAGTGAGTCAAAGGCAAAGCTGTGCCCCTTGCAGCTTGGCAACCAGGATAACTGGTTATATAGCACACAAACTAATCTCTCTCTTGCTAAATACCTTTTTATTGAAGATGAATTAACATTAACTCCAGAATGGCATACGTTTGCGGAAACTTTATCAAGGATGGCGTTACGATCAGAACGTAATATTCCATTTCTGAAACCAGCTTTGCTGGAAAATCTCTGTTACGTGCTGATAGCTTGGTTGTTTAGATCGGGTGATGCTAATGTTACGGGAAATATACAAGGGTTGCAGCGCAACGCTTATAACGCGTGCATGGAACTCAAAAAATGTCACTACTGGTTGCAAGAACACGATCCAGAACTACGGGATAAGCATAACCTCAGTATTATGCGCCCCACGTCATTGCATTTCTTTGAGTACTCTATTGATTCGTTATTGTGGACTTTCCATCGTAAAAACGAGCGAGCACCTGGTTTCGATTTTCATCACGCTAGCCTGGTTTATTACCAGACATTACATCGTATGATTTCCACCTTAGCTAGAAAAAATCATATGGTCTGTTTAAACGCCATAGAGATGTTTTGTACTACAGAGACGAATGGCTATATTACTGATCTCGACTCTCGATTTATACGCACATGGCAAGATGAAGGCGTACTAGAAAAACTTCAGATCCGCAGAAACATTTATTGGTCGCCACTGAGAAATATTCAATTGCCAGCAGGTTAACAGGCGCTTATGAATTTTCCTTGACCGTAGCAAGAGTTTATACTGTGTATCTGAGGTCGAGCACCACGATACACGTGAAGGCCCTGTATTGATTTTTCTTATTTGCTCTTGCTAACCAAACGATCGATCTTAGCTTTTGGTAAGCATTTTCACGCAGTCTGAGCAATCAGGGTCATACATTTTTGGTGAAAGGCAGGCGAAACACAATATAGTCAGACGATTCATAACTTATCGTCTTGTGTAAACGTGGCCGAAGAAATAGTCATGTTATTTACAACGGAGTGAAGTAAGATGCCCGGAGCCAATTTTGACAGATTACCGACATGGCTATCTCCATTCATCTGCCTTTTCTAACCCCATTTTTTCAGATTAGATTCAAAGGTAATCTTAAAGAAATCAATATCCTTAATCTGGTTACAAAATTGAAGTAGGATTCCAATTGATGCCAGGAGGAGGCCTTTCTCAATGCGGGTACCACCATGATGGCTACATGCATTTAAGACTTCCTGTGCAAGTGCGATATCCTTTTCATACTTGCATGTAAACCCAACGACCGGATGACTGGAGTAAGGTTACCGAGCATCTGGTCCTGATAGGCTTTCTCAAAACGCACTTCAGCCCTTATATTGGTGAGCATCAACACGTATTCAAAATATCTCCTTGCCGTATTTCCCTTTTCCTGGAGCGCATCACGCTCGTGCTCAGCTATTTTATTAACTTCGCTAAGCAGAGAAAGACATTTGTTGATTGCTAAGGTTAGGTTGACGGTATGCATGATCAGCTCTGAGGTCTGATTACTGGTTGGCACATCTTTTACCGGGCGAGTCATAATGCAGGTGGTGTAACAATTGATATTCGGTATCTGAATGAAATCTTCACCAGCCTTGGTCGTCCAGCAAACCTCAGTCATGTAATCGCCTAACTTTGATGCACTAAATAATCTCGCTCCAGGGGAGTAGAGGCGATTCAGTGTTTTCGGGTCCTGATAGTAGGCTTTAATCAGGATAAAAACATGCCCTTGTGACCGTAGACTAATATTGAGTCAACGGAGGCGTGGTAGAGCCATCCTTCGTGCCATTTCATTTCAATCTGTCGATTGGCGTCTTTGAACTGGAAGCTGGTAATGCGATCCCAGCTACCCCTGTCGATAAAATCAACAATATTCTGGCCGTATCCATGATAATTCTCGGTGATGAAATGGGATATCACGCTTTTTATTACATCCCATTCATGAATTTCGACTTCAAAGCGATTATTTATTATGTTTGACAGCTCGTTTGTAAACCCGGTGTGGTCCATCTTTATTCTCACTAGTTATTTTGTATGATACATATTACATCTGGCTAAAGGCGTTTGATGTTCAGATTGCAAGTCCCTTCGACACTTCCTTATGCTGTCATTTTACTCGTTCAGGTAATCGATTTACATTAGGCGATATAGATTTGTTGCGCGATAGTAGTTTTTACTATCACTCAAAGTATGCAGGCATTGCTCTACACGATAGGCGTGTTAACAGATTAGACCTAAATAGCTGTGTGGAAAGTGTTCCACTTTCGGGCAACTCTTGTAGGGCAAGGCGTTGTGGTTGTTTCTCTGGCTGGCCGTACTGTATCCGGCCTACGAGGTATTGCCTTTACGCAGCTATGGTCATGCCTGAGTTACAGTATTGAGTGACCAGGACATTAACGCTGTCATTAACATCACTTACTGGAGGCTTTAATAGTGCCGGGAAGTAAGTTTGTCGAAGGAGCGCTCATAACCGATTTTATTGAGAAGCATGAACAAGTCCGGGAATCCTTTACGATATTGCGAGAGATAGAACAAACCTGCCGGCTCAGTAGTGTTTTGTACCGCTCAGAAGGGAGTCGATAATGGTTTCTTCTTCAGACCGGGCAAAGACCGGATGTTACTGTGTGGTGATGAAACCAGCCAAAGATTATATATGTTGGGTATAGTGTTTATTGGCAGTTTGAAGATTAGTAGACACACGCAGAGTGACCAGAGGGGCAGGGAGTCGCTAAAGGGAAATACTCGGGTAGGATGGAATAGTCAGGACTGCGGTATCTGTGGTCAGAACCCCAGAAATCAAAAAACCAGCCCGTAGGCTGGTTTCTTTAAATAGTGGTGCCCGGACTCGGAATCGAACCAAGGACACGGGGATTTTCAAAACTCGTGTCAGATTTAGAGAGAAAATGTTAGATTTTTAAGCGTTGGATCTCCCCCGATGAGCTGGAAATTTTCAGTTTTTCATCTGGGTTTTCAACATTGTCGAGAACTCAAAATCAAAATTAGCTTCGTTACTGATAGCATTCGACATGAAATCCTGACAAGACAGAATTTCGATATATTCCTTTCGAGGGCTTTTTCTCTGAGAAAATGAAAGTCCTTGGAAAATAATTGGTTGAGCTGGCTCTTCATTGTCAAGCCTGTCCTTATAAAGCAGAGTGTAGTTCAATCCCAATAATTCCATAATCTCCCCATTCAGTGAACGGATCGATCCAAAATGGCGGTGAAACATAAGCTTGCCAGCATCACCATCAAAATAAGTATCAACCATATCCTTCCAGCTTAGACTATGTCTGTTCCACTCTATTACGCCTACAAATACTTCCTCGTGGTCCGCAAAGTTGAGCTTCACTATAAGATAAGGAAGATATCTCTGGGGATCAAATGGGGTCCAGACTAACGTTTTCAATATGTCGTCATTTGAGAAGGCTTTCAGTTCAAGAGATTCTGCTTCCCTATGAAGGGCATGGGCGACGATACTATGCACATTAGTCCTCCAGACTGGGTTAAAGAAAAACACTTCATCAGTAGCAGTTAGAAGCGCATCAACCTCGGGCTTAGATGCTAAAGATGCAACAATATCCATATTGTACGTTGATCCACCTTGCATTCCTCGCAACTCAGCCAGTAGATCACGATCTGACAAGTTAGCTTCAACGAAAAGTCCAGACCGAATGATCTCAACATCTTTAACCATATCATCTGAGAGCCAATACTGAGCTTTTTCCGGATGGGAAATCTGTAATCCTTCTGCACCCATTTTTTCATATAATGAGATTTCTTCGTTGTCCTCCCAGACTTTGTCGGCGAGTTCACCTAAAATGTCACTGGGCTCGGACATCCCCTCCAGCCAGTCATTAAACTCCTCTAAATCTTCTTCGGAGAAGCGTCTGTCTATTATTTCTTGGTAGAATTCAGCACTTTCCTCTTGTTGAGAAAAATATACAAGATGCGAGATGCCATAACTTCTATCGGCTAGTGTTATAACGGCGAAGATAAAGTTGTGCAGGCCGATTGTCTGCATGTATTGGGTACCAGCTTGCGCGCCAGCACGAGCCTTTATAATATCGTTATATTCCCAAATGAAATGTCGTCGCGAGAAGGATCTCTCAGCCTGCTTTGGTAAAGGAGAAATCCATTTGATGTGCTCAGGAAGCCCATCTTTCCCCAACGAGATTTTTCCACCTTTCAGAGCGTAGCCAGTATTGTGATAGAATTCAGAAAAAGGAGTCAGCAATTCGTGCCATTCGACTGATAGTATGATCAACCTATACTCGGTCGATTTAATCAGAGATCTTGCGCGAACCAATGCTGCATACTTTGCTAGTTCTTGTAGGCCCTGACGTGCAGCCGCATCCGATTTTTTTATTTCAATGATAACGATTCGCCCTTTCTGATCACGGGCGAAAATATCAACGAAACCAGAGGCTCCATTGTCATTCTTTAAATACTGCTCTTTTTTCTGCAGCATTAATCCTGGCTCGATCATGTCGAGATTTTTGGCTAAAAAATCGCGAATGTCTGCTTCGCTTTTGGCTGTTTTCATAATTTATACCGAATGTTTTTCTAAAAAAAACATCTATTTGTCGAAAAATAGTTTTTATGGGGGATGTCCTCATAATGGCGATGAATACATCACTAGAACCACTGCATGTTAATCATTAGAGGGTCTGAGCCGGTACTCTTCCGGCGTGTGTGAGAGGCGCATTCCAGATCCGAATAGCGCCTCGCTCACCGTAATAAACTCTTTGTGCTCTTTTTCCTAAGGTGTCCTTGGTGGTTCGCCAATACTTTTTAACAGGGAGTTGTATTGATGCGGATCCGCCGCATAAATCTTGTCCAACACGTAGTTTGCCACCTTGGAAATCTCTGGAATCTCCACAGGTTTGAATCCGCGATCAGGGATTGATTCGAGATGTGAAAACTCGTTGTTAAGTCTATTCACAAGAGCTATCGCGGTCGGATCCTCTTCGCCAAAGAATTTCTTGATCCGTTCAAAGGCATCGTTCTTGTCATCATGGTGCGGGAACTTAAAGAACAGAAATGCCTCAAGGAACTTACGGAGGTTGTTACCGAATCCATAGAATGGTTCATGAGTTTCATTCGCTCCACCTTGAATACGGCACTTGTAGATCTGATGAAACAGGTAGTTGAATTCTGTGATGTAGTCTCGCAGATACGAAGGCATCAGGGAAATCTGACTTGCCCCTCCGTTTCTCTCCACGATGAAATGTTGGCATCCGCCGTGATTCTTCTCATTCGGAAGTGATATTTTCTTTAGATACTTCAAGAAATCTAGGTTGTGGGTGGATATAAAAAGCTGTTTGTAGCGATAGCTGTTTGTTCCATCTGCATTCTTGATGGGTTTAGCAATCAGGCTTTCAATCAAGCTGAACATGAAGAAGATGTGATTCCCGTCCAGGCTGGAAATTGGGTCATCTATATAAATGATCAGATCCTTACCTTTGCTGTCTGGCTCTTCCAGCTTGGCTATGAAGTAGCAGAAAGCAATCAGACTGCATTCGCCTTCGCTCAAGTTGTAGGCTGATTCACCATCTCTTGTAACTTCAAACTTAACCGACGTCTGCTCAACATTGTCTTTGGCTTCAAGTTTGATGCCATCGTGACCAAAGAAGTGACTGAGCAGGTCATTTACTCGCTTCGCGCCCTTGCGTTCATCCTTCTGTTGGCCCTGTAAGCGGGTCACTTCGGCTTCTTGTTTGATAATTTCGACCTCTGCCTCGGTAAATGCAGTGTTGGCAGTGTCAGCATCTGTTTTGAGACGGGCAATACGGGTCAACTCAGTATCGTAGGTAATGTCTCCGATAAAGGAAGCCACATCGGTAAGTCGAAGAGATTCGCGAGCAGTATTTTTATCTTTTTCTAGTGAACTTGTACGGCTGTTGTTTCTACTGATCAGATTATTGATGTCGCCTACGCATCGCTGAATTGCATTTGAATCGTGAATGTAGACAGGTATGGCAACCTGCTGAAAAATGGTATTCTTTCTCTTATCCAATGCAGCCTTCAGAGTTTTGATATCCTGCATGTAGCTTTTCAGGTATTCAGCAAGTTCTCTCTTGCTGGCTTCAAATAAGATTTTTTCTTCTGCATAGAACTTATCACTAGTCAAAGTCAAGAAGTTAGGAATGGCTTGGATTTCGCTGGCGATGGAAGTCAGGCATGAATCGATACACGACTCCAGATCCGAGGATTCCTTACTGAAGTGAGAGTCTAATACCTGCCAGATGTCATGAGGAAGGTTCTGACGACAGAAGGCGCAAGTGTCCCGCTTATCTTTATGTAGAGGTATGCCTTGCTTCACCCACGTTTGAAGAGCCGCCTCATTCAACAGTTCCTGAATCGCCGTAGTTGGCTTGATCGATCTTGAAAGGAGTTCTTCAGCCACCTCTTTTATTGACTCAATGTTGAGGCTTATCGATACGGTATCAGCAATATCAGGTAAGGCTTCTTGCTTCAATAGGTTGACCTTGGATGCTTGTTCTTCGGTTGTCAGCGGTATGAAGCTAGGTTTTTTGACTGAATCAATGTCTCTTTTGATGCTGTCTATATTGTAAACAGCAGGGCCGTAGATGCGGTTCTGCTTAATCTTACTGTTGGCATGAGAACGAAGTTTGCCTTCCAGAGCATCAGACGCAGTTTTATGATTGCCTTTCGTTCGATCTCGTTCTTTCTTTTTAGCTTCAAGTTCATGTCGGAGGCCTGCCTTCGACTCAACACTGCCTAGCTTAGTTTGGATTGCGATAATGGCATCTTCGATCTCTTTATTCTTTTCACCAACGATAGCAAACGTCTTGATCTCTCCGTCGGTTTGATTGACCAAAAAGCTTAAGTTATCGCTCACAAAGTCCCGATTGTAGACCCGAACATCATAGCCATGACCGGCAAGGCCTACCTGTGTCACATCACCTTTGTCACCACGAATAGTGAAATTTGGATCCACGTAGTTATGTGGAATGCGCCCCGTTTCCAAAGCGCGGAAAATCCGCGAGAGTGTAGTTTTACCAGAGTAGTTCCGTCCGTAGAGGATGTTGAGCCTCTTGAAATTCTGGACGTTGTTACCTGCATCCTTAAGGCTCTTTCTCCAACTGAGGCCCGCAAAACTACCGAAACTATCGATGTCAACCTGACTGAACATGAACACTCCCTTAGCGCTGGCTATTGGCTGCCGATTTGCAAGTGAAACAGATCGTTAGCTAGTTTACTCTGTGCTTAAGGAAGGAGTGAATAGGTTATTGATATAAGAAAGGAATTCTTATATATGAAGCGGAATTCAACACCCATCTAAAGATCCCTTTCAAACGTTCATCGACAGAGTTAGGGTATAAAGCCGCTAAATAGCGGCTGCAAGATAAACTTGATGTAGCCAATAGAACTCAGCTGTACTGGCCCCAATCCCTATCAATTACCCATGCTGGACGCCATGAAACAAAGGAGCTAGGTTCAAAATGATCGCCTGTATCAATCATGTACTCGATACGTTCTTCCCTTAAAGGGAGGGTATGATTAGTTTTATCGCTCTCAAAATCCCAAACCCAATATCGTGGGATCCCATCTTTGATTCTAGTTCCAGCAGCGTGATCCATTGGTGCACATACTCTTTCAATGTAACGCCCATCGTCTTCAGAGTAGAATCGTATTCTTAGTTTCTTTTTGGTATGTATAGCGTCTATGAACACATCATGCTGGTTGTGCATAACCCTTTCCTTACGTAGTCAATTAAAGATAAAACTCCTTAAAATACGATACCTATCTTAGGGTTATCACAATGGTAGATTTGTGGGCAAACGCTCGAAAATGACACGATTCCTTATTTCCATCTCGATAAATTTGTTGGTACAGTATGGCAATCTGGTCGCGCATCAACGTGATGGGTTGTGGTATAGGTAATGATTTACATTATTGACAGTGTCAACATTACTTACTGCACTCCTTTCAGAGCTATAGACCTAACCTCTTGGTATAACTTCTATTCACCCATCCGAACGTTTTTTCACCATGAAATATGACTTGAATATACAACCATTGTCTATTCGTAGAGTCAATTACTGCAATTGCTGTATTTTTATTTAAAGTCTCAATCACATCGGCGCTCATCGATGGTTTAGTCCTTATATTTACGTTGTCAGCGGTGATTAGTCGAAACTTATTTAGTTCTTTCCAGTTAATATCTGGGTTGGATGATATTATCTCTTTTTGGGTGATAGGATGCTCGTTTAAAAGAGAGGACACATAGCTTTCTGTTTTATTAATTGCAATTAAGATATATTCCTTGCCAGCATCAGCTACGATACTTAATAAAACTTCACAAAGAATCCATGTGATTATTTGTTGAATAAATGGAGGGAGCGCATGGAATTGTTCAAAGATGGTTTTTTTATTACTTATTCTCGAAGAATGGGAGGTAACAACTTCGCTTAATTCTAACGCATCACCAATTACAGAATCATCCACATTCTGAATATTAATAATGCTCGCCATTTCCTTGCCAACAGGTGAATTACTCCAAGCTAATGCGGCTGTTAGGAAAGAATTATCTATAAGCGTCTTGTTTGGTGGGTTATAGCTTGAGAAAGTTACTGCTTTTCTAGCCATTTCTTCCATGGTAGAGTTAAGTTTCCAACTTAACAAACTATGGTTGTTTGACGAATTTGATGTGTCAGCAATGGCTTTAGCCATTTTTCCAAGACCAGAATCGACGATAGTGCTGAATAAGTTACCATCTAAAAATGATGTACTTTTCCTTATTTTTAACACATCAGTTATATTCACATTCTGTGATTCTAATGCTGAACTTAGCATGGTACTGATGCTTGGTATAGCAACAGCACTCATTGCATCTGCAATCGTATTTCGTTGTAACTCAAGTGCATAACGAAGGGATTCGTTGATACTGGGCATAGCAACCGCTTTCATGGCCTCAGTTATCGCACTGTGCTGTGCCATATTAGCGCGTAGTGATTCACTTATACTCGGAATAGCAATAGCCTTCATAGCTTCGGTTATCGCACTATGTGATGTTAGAGCAGAACTCAGAGATTCGCTGATACTGGGCATAGCGACAGCCTTCATGGCTTCGGTTATCGCACTATACGATGTCAGACTAGAACGCAATGATTCGCTGATGTTGGGCATAGCAATAGCCTTCATAGCTTCGGTTATCGCACTATGTGATGTTAGAGCAGAACTCAGAGATTCGCTGATACTGGGCATAGCGACAGCCTTCATGGCTTCGGTTATCGCACTATACGATGTCAGACTAGAACGCAATGATTCGCTGATGTTGGGCATAGCAACAGCTTTCATAGCCTCGGTCATTGCACTATGCGATGTCAGACTAGAACGCAATGATTCGCTGATGTTGGGCATAGCAACAGCCTTCATAGCCTCGGTTATTGCACTATGCGATGTCAGACTAGAACGCAATGATTCGCTGATGTTGGGCATAGCAACGGCCTTCATAGTCTCAGTCATCACACGTTGCTTTTTTTCCGTTAGTTCGCGAATTCTGATATTAGATTTATTTTTCATATTATTTTTCCCGTCTTTTTACCCTCCTAATATGCCATATTTTGAACTTAGTCTTCATTCCCTATGTGGGGGTTATCACTGCAATCCTCACAGCCCTTTTGCAACTACCATTTTAATCGTCCCGCAGGCATACATCTCCCTGCTTTATATAGTGCGTTAATAAGTACAGGTTGAGTCCAATTTTAAATTTCATGATAAGCAATTGTTTTGCAATGTATTTTGTTTCTATGCGCATTTGTTATACACGGACTCATCCTGTCCGCTCCTCTGTTGATAATCCATTCCTGCTTCAGCAACCCGGATGCCGGAATGGACCGACACGATAAACTTGGATACCGACTTGGACTGATACTGACACGCCTCAACAATGGTGAGTCACTTACCGTGAGAGGGCTTGCTGACGAATTTAACGTCTGCGAAAAAACAATACGGCGTGATCTGACTGAGCGCCTTGCTTATCTGAATCTGCATCGACAGGGAAAGCAGTACCGCCTGCCTAAAGGGATTCTGGGACAACGCAGCAACACGGATTTGCGCCGTTTTACCCGCATTCTCGGTATCGAAGGGCTGTTCCCACGCTGGGAAGATCGGCTACTGAACGTACTGCTGGGTGATACAGAAAACAATCCCTTCCTGATCAAGCAACGCCCCTATGAGAATTGCGGTGCTTTCATGTCCACCCTGAATGCTATTTCCGGGGCGATTCAGGCATCCCAGAAGATTGCGTTTACCTATAAAGACAAGACGTTTTCGGCCACTGAACCTTATCGTGTTGTGAATGACAGAGGACTCTGGTATCTCGCCGCCCGGCACGAAGGAACGTTGAAGAGTTTTGCAGTTTCCACGATGACCCACGTGCAGGTCAGCAATACGCGATTCAGTCCTGATCCCGTTGTCAGTCAGCAAGTGGAACTTGCGGAAAGTATCTGGTATGGCGATAAACTCACCGATGTACTGATCGCTGTCTCAGCCCGTGTGGCATCCTATTTCTCTCGCCGCAACCTTTATCCAGGTCAGGAAATTATCCATACAACACCAACCGGTGATTTGCTCATTATTTCCCGTGTGGCGCATCCCCGGCAGATTATTCCTCTAATCAAATACTGGTTGCCTGAGGTGGAAGTTATTAAGCCAGCGTCCATCCGCAATCAGATTATTGACGACATGCGCAGTGCGCTCAGCCGATATGATGAAATGAATGGAGAAACATCAGATGAATAACGAAACGACTTTATACGACGATAATAATGCTGAAAACGCTTTTGAGGCGCTCGCAGTGGACTTTCTGAGCGGGTTGCTGGGGGCGCATGATAATGCGCAAAATGCCGAGCTGAAAGACTGGCTGGACAGTCCTTTCCCCGTTCAGCCAGAGGTTTTTCTCAAACATGCCGAATTTATCTGTGAGCGATTTCAGGCCGGGGACGACAGCCACCTGCTGATGCACGGCATTGATGAACAACTGGCGGCGATGACACTTTCCCGTAAGGAACGCTTCAGCCCAATGAATAAAGGGATGGTTGGATATTCTGCTCCTCGTGACCTGGATAAAGTGAATGCGTTGCTGAAGGTCATTATCACCTGGTATGAGTGCGAAATCGTCCGGCTGAAGGTGAAGTATGGAGAAATCACGCCACCGGGCAAAAAATAAACCGCACCAACGAATCATTGAGAAGGGAGAGCACGTGCTCTCCCTTATGTTATTGATTAACTGTCACAACTTGACTATGCCACTTTTTAGCGCCAGCCGGACACACTTGTTGGCTTCCTGCATAATGACATCGTGCGGATACATATTCATTGCACGATACCCGTCTGATTTCGCCATTTTTCCTTCCATGCCCGCATTATCCAGAATGGCTTTCCACGCATCGCGTATTTTCTTCGAGTCCTTTTCGCCCACGCCGCCGGAAAGCGTGCCAAACAGCTCCTTGTTGTTGTCGCCAATATTTTTGTATTCCTTTGCATCCGGGTCCAGCAGCATGGCCATTTGCGTTGACTGACGGGTGGCTTCATAGCAACGTCCTGCTGTTTCCAGTGAGATTTGAGCGGCGGATGCCGATGCAGATACCGCCAAAATGAATACGGTGAGAATGACTTTTTTCATTAATTTAACCTGTGAAAAATGAAGAGATTTGAATTCAGTTATTGTTAGCGTCAGGCTGATGACTATTCATCGCCTTTGCGGTTGTCGGGTTTGCTGTAATAGCTGACGCACTTATCCGCGAAAGCGGCCTGCTGGTATGCCCGGGGCAGTTCATTTTCCAGCGCAGTGAAGTTTTCATTAATGGATTCCTGGTCAACGCCGTGGCGGGCCAGTCCGTTGTGCAGCCAGCTTTTGGTGAAAGCTATGTCACGTCCACTGGACTCCATCAGGGTTTCATTCCCCTTTAGCGCCAGATAGCAACTCACCCGGTTTTCAACCTGAACCAGCCCGGCATGAGCGCTGACAAGCGGGATGAGCGAGATAAACAGCGCAGTAAAAATCTTGTTCATGATGTTTTTTCCTTAAATAACAGGCTATGCGGGATACCGCAGAATGAGCATATCGGGTGGGCTGGACAGGTTATGACCACAGGGGAAAGAATTTTCAGCGATGGATAAAGGCGCGTCGAAGTGGTGCTGATAGTCGCCAGCAACCGGGTGAGGCGGGCTCCATGATGCAGCCCATGCGGGCAAGGTCACGGCGGGCTGTGCGGGATGAAATTCCGAACAGCTGGGTGAGCACACGGACTGACAGCGTTTTCCCCTGACAGAGCAAAATGACGCAATGGCAGAGGCGTTCGGCAAGTTTTTCAGCGCGGGCCATCAGTCCTCCCATACACGCCAGGTATTCCCGCGTTGCAGTCGTTTAAGCTGGCGATGCAGGACTACGGCATTATCCGGTCTTCCGGTCAGGCACTCTGCTGTGAAACGGTGGCAGTTCTCCTTCAGCAGGTGATACTGACGTCTGGAGCCCAGCGCCCGTAGTGCCCGACCGGCTGCAGCGATATTTCCAACCGGCAACCGTCCCTGACAATCGGTATAGACCGACATGGCAGGGTTCAGGCCATTCAGTCTGGCCATAAATCCTTTGCGGTCGCTGCAAAGCACTTCACCATCACCGGACAGATGCACAATCCGGTTATTGCCGGTGTAGATACCGCTGTGGGTGACATAGCCGCCTGCCAGTTCGCACCAGACGATACCGCCTCTTGCCGGTTCGTCCACCGTGTCACGAATAACATTGTCGGTGAAGCTTTCCGCCAGACTGAACAGAGGCCGGTATATCACCAGCCGGGAAATAAGCGTGAACAGCATAAAACCTCCTCAGGAGTCCGGGGAAACGGTGACGGTGAAGACATCCATCGCGCAGTACGTCACAAAATTATCCTGCCAGAGCGTCCAGAACTCGCTCAACTCGCGGTTTACAGGCAGCTCCCCGATAAGGCAGTGCCAGGCATAGCGCTGTGGCCAGCTGATATCGAATTCCTTTGCCAGTTCGGGCCAGACACGGCCCTGCCAGCTGAAGTCGGTGAGGTAATCCAGTTGCCATATTTCAGGCTGTTCGCTGCGGATGAGGCGGATTTCTACCGGATGCCAGCCGCCGTTTTCAGCGCTGTACTCCGGGTCACGAAAGTTCAGCACGACACCCTGACATGTGTCAGTCAGTGCCGCGAGGTGAGTGGTTATCAGTGCGATAAACTCGCCACTCAGGGGAAGGTCAAGCGTAGGCTGATGCAGTGTGGGTGAACAAGGGGTCACAGATAATCTCCTTTATAGCGATATAAAATTGGGTTGCCTTCGACAGTGCAAAGGCCATGAAGGAAGGGTGAGAGCAATGGGGATAAAAGGGGGTCAGGCAGAAGGGGAGATTGCCAGCAGTTTTTCCAGCCGCTTTTCCCAGTCCGGGTAACAGCGATGACTGAACGCTCCGCCGGAACCCTCTTCGGTGAGACAGATATCAGCACAACGAAGGATGGCGGCGAGGAAACCTGCATTGTTACGGCTGGCGCTGGTAAATAACGGGCGCAGGGCCGTGGAGATGAAATCACCGGCTTCATGGGTTTTCAGAACGCCAGATATAGCACTCAGGGCAATCCATTCCCGGGAAAACAGACCGCCGCTGTCGTTGGCGGTAATGCGCAACCCCCGTTCCCCGTCCAGATTTTCAGTCATCTCCCAGTGCAGCAGACCAGTGGAATGCGGATTAATTTTCTCGGCCTCGCCGGTGAGAATGCAGAGGTCGGTTTTGGTATCAGTGGTGGCGGCAGATACGTTTTTGGTCTTTTTCATCGGTTAATATCCTGAAGGCTGAGCCACAGCGATAAGTTCAGCGGCCCCGATAAATGTCGCTGACGACGGGAACAGCAGATAGAAGCCCTGCCCTGAATCACTGAGAATGGTCAGGGCAAGAAACAGCGAATCATCCAGACGGATGACGTATTCGGCATTGCAGGCCAGATGGTGCAGGTAAGTGGTCAGTTGTTCAGAAAGGCGCTTCTCCTCATCGGGGAGCAGATACAAAAGCTGAGTCTGGGTTTCTTCCCACAGCGTCGTTGCCGCAGTGAGGCTGCTGTCAGCGCATTCGGTGAGTTCGTTAACCAACTGCAGTTGCTGAACCGGTGACACGGGCAGGCAGAAAGCGTCTGCGGGAGATTGTATAATGTGCATTGCGGCGTCCTTATTAATAATGGGCACCAGAATAATATATATCTGACAATATTTTTATTTCGGTAGGGTATGAATGAGTAAGAATATAACGGTTAAAAACGTTCTTGAATGGATGAGTTGTGATAGAGATATACAGCTTTTTGAAGGGGTGACACTGAAAAATCTATGGAGAGTATTACATGCTCAGGAAAGCGTATCCTCATTAAAGAAAGTCAAGAAACGGGATTCAGTTCTTAGGGTATTTACTGATGAAAAATGTTTACGTACTGTTATGGGATTCATGAACTCATTTGATTTTGACTCAAAAATTTCAGAAAAACATTATGGGAGTAATTATAACAGAAGCCTTCTGGGAAGTTACTCAAGACTTTATGATTCAAGTAGTGCTCCAGTTGATGTATCATATGGGCGATATATTACTGATATGATAGAAATGGTCGATGATGTTATCAGCCAGTTTGGCGAGCATTTAGCACCCGATATCACTGACTTTGGCAGTTATTTATATATGGATTCATTGTCTTTTTTTAATGACGCATGCATGGATAATAAACAGTACTTTGCATTGCTTCGTTCAGAGTCTTTTAATTCAGTGAGTCTCCTGAATGGTGATTTATTGACGCAGTTATCAAATCACTTTGAAAGTGGCATTAAAAAGTTGATGGGCGAATTCTCTTCTGAAAAAAATAGTTTGAAGGGTTTTTACTTCCTGAAATATCTGCTTCGCGAGAGTATTGATGATTCTTCCTATATTGCCATGAACTACACTGCATCTGAGTATGATGAACCTGTCAGGTTTAGTGAGCGAAAAATTGCATTCGATATGGTCTTTGCATATGTTTTTTTTAACCTAATGCTCAAACAGATTTCGGGTGACGAGGCAATGAATAACATTGATACCCGTAAGTATGAGCTTTCCAGTCCCCTTCAGTATCTGATTGAAGACGACTTTGATATTCCATTTTCGCGAATCATTCGTTTGCAAAAAGAGTTAATGGTTAAAGTTATCATGTATTGCACTCTGCTTAAAATTTCGGCAGGGAAAAAAGGTTCTTCAGGCATGACGGAGATCATTGAGAAAATGAGTGCCTACGCCGAATGGATTGATACTCACCCGTCAAGATTTGAAAGTAAAATCATTGATATGGTTGAAGCATACAAAGTCAAAAAATGGGGGAAGGTTGGCCTGATGGATATGCTGTATAAGCATTCAAATCTTTATGAAAAAAATGTCATCAACATGAAGAATAAGAGAGAGGTAAAACGCTTTTTCGACTTCAAGTATATGAAGTAACTGTCCGTGCCAATCTGAACATTGCTGAGATGTAACGTCCATTTCAAAGCCCTGACAGGGGCCTTTGCCAAGGTATGTTGAGCAGAAATGCAGAGGCATATCCTTGCATTAATTCTACGGGCTTAGATTTTTCCTTTTTTATCAGATAGATAGTTTTTCGCATCGTAACGACCCCCTGTTAAGGCCCGACAGATTTGTCTACAGTTGGCCTCGTTGAACGGCTGCCGGGTAGAACAGTCCGACGAAGAATGGACCCTAAGAAGGAGATAAAATGTGAAGCAATCAAATTACACTGACGTGGCTGGCAGAAGTGACCCTGGCTGAACTCTGCCATATATACCTTCAGTATACCAGGGGGTATAAAAAATCCAGCCATACGGATAGTTCTAAAATCTCGAATTATATTGTGCCTCAGTTAGGTGACACAGAGATTGGAGATATTACGAGGCTACAGATTCAAAGCTATATTAATGGTTTGACGCACCTTAAAAGTTCGACCCTTAATCGTCATATTAATTTACTAAAGGCTATATTCTCGTTTGGCTGTGAATATGGTTACATAGATAAGTCTCCTGTGGCCGGAATGCGGACTTATAAAGAGCCAGCATCCTTTCGAAAAACGCTTGAACCAGAGGAGTTTTCTTCTTTAATTCGAGTGCTTAAGGAAGAAATGGTTTTAGAGCCACGCGACACTCTGAGTCTTATTATGCTTCTGGCTTTCACCGGTATGCGTCTGGGTGAAGCACGGGCTGGACTGATTGAGGATATAAACTTTAAACAGAGTACACTCTTTTTACGAGACAGTAAATCCGGTGACTCCAGGTTGGTGCCACTTTGTAGCGAAGCTAAGGAAGTTTTACGTATGCAGCAGAATAAATATGGGGCGGCAGGTTTAATCTTTCGCTCAATCAACGGGGGAATGGTCAGTGAGCCACGCATGTTAATGGAAAAACTCTGTGAAAAGGCTGGGATACGTAAATGCCTCCTCCATGAGCTCCGTTATACAGCAGGAAGTGCCATGCTGGCGGCGACCAATAATATCTATGCCGTAAAGGTATTTTTAGGACATCGGAATATCAAAACGACTGAGCGGTACGTTGCATTTTTTAGTGGTCAGCAAAACGAAGATGTTGAAAAGGCGATAGCACTGATGCTGAAAGGCTAATTATCACAGTAGCACGTTAGTAATTAATAAAACTGAATGTTTATTCCCTTTAAAAGGGAAGGGCGTCTCACAACCTAAAATCAAATCTAAGAAGGATTATATTATGTCACACATTAACAGCAAAGCAGCAGAATACATGTTACCGGCAGGATTTACTGAAGAGAATGGCATCGTGTATTTTTGCCATGAAGATGATGACAAGAAAAAAGTTGTGTCCAGCCATTTGCTGAAACCCGTAGCAAAGGCCTGCAATCGTTCCCGTAACGGAAACTGGCACATTGTTCTGAAATGCACTAATCACAGCGGCGCTGAAGCTGAAATGATTATCAGCCTGAAAAAGGTAAAAAGAAATGCTGACTCTGTTATTAGTCAGCTTGCGGGGAAGGGCGTCTTTATCCAGGACAGCAAATTATTTCTGATGTTCCTGGAAAAGTCCTGTGAGCTGGATTTACCGGTTTACCGCGTTGCGATTCGACCCGGTTTCCAGCCTGATGAACTGGTGTTCCAGTTTGGCCCGTATCCCATTTTTGTTGCTGAACGTGAGGGGATCCAAGATGTGATCCCGAATGAAGATATGACGGTGAATCATGCCATCGCAGTCTCGGGTTCGCTTGAACAGTGGCAGGAACAGATTGCTCGAAAAGTATGCGGCATGGCACCCAAATTGTCCATTCTGGTGGGGCTGAGTTCGTTCCTTCTTCCTTTGCTTGGTGAAAGTGGTGCCATTTTCCACCTGTGTGGTGACAGCTCGACGGGTAAAACTGCCGCGATCCAGGCAGGTGCTAGCGTGAATGGTCTCGCAGCTGAGCCTGGAAGTGGTAGCCCGACCCAGATCCAGCGCTGGAACAGCACTTCTAACGGGTTGGAATTGCTGATGGTCATGAATAACGGAACGACCTTATGCCTGGACGAGCTTGGCTCCTTCACCGGTAAATTTTTTGCAGAGACGCTGTATGACATCGTTTCAGGTGTTACGAAGTCCAGAATGGACGGCGAGACCCTTGGAATGGCGCGGCAATCCACATGGGTTCAAAACGTACTGTCTACCGGTGAGTTGACGATTGTAGACAGAATCCGCCTGGAAAAGTCCCCGGTGATGGATGGTATGTTACATCGTGCCTTGTCTATCCCTGTCACAGCGGAGGACTCGCGAAGCGAGAATGAAGACATTGATGTAGCCAGGCAGCGAATTAGCGATATAAAGACCAGTCTGTTGACCTGCCATGGTAGTGCTGGCTATGAGTTCATTCGCTGCCTCACTGGTTTTACCGATGAAGACGGAAAGTATTTTGACTGGAAAGCGACCTCCGATTTTCTGAAAGCAGACCTGGATGTCATGCTTGATGAGATGAAACGGCGTTTACATGCAGGTCTGATTACCCTTAATTCTGTTGAGTGCAGGGCACTTCAGCGTTTTGCGATCCTCTACCTTGCGGGGGCGCTGGCATCAGAGTTGCAGATCCTGCCGTGGGGAAAAGATGAGATCGCTGATGTGGTATATGAAGCCTTCAACCGCTGGTTGCAGCATTATCGCTCTGATGCTGGTCGTAAGCAGAACGTGCTGATTACCGTTCAGAATTTCATTGCGGTGAGTCGTTCAAAATTTATTGATGTGAAAATGCCGTCTTTTGCTTCCCGTAAGACCGATACTGCCGGGTATATTCTGAATGACGGGAGCTATTTGATACTGCCGGACACCATTGAGAAACTAGGGATGAACTGGGGCCTGTCTGCGAAAAAACTGGCTCGCTTAATTGACGACGAAGGTTATCTGACCCGTCCGGAAGGCGATCGCCTGACGACACGCCGGACCATACATAAAGTTAATGTCACGGGGTACTGCTTATCCGCTGAATTTGCCACAGCCAGTTTCTGAATTCTTAATCATTGATTCCACAGGCCGCCCGCACAGGCGGCCTTTCTCATGTCTGTTGATTAATCAGATGACCCAGAAAATGCCAGTGCATTACCAATATGTTGCTCTATCAACTGACCAGTTGCTTTCAGCCGTTGCGGATGCAAATGAGCATAACGCTGTGATGACTGAATGCTGCGGTGTCCGAGCTGGGCCTGAACATCATATAAGGTGCCTCCCCGTGAAACGATTAATGCTGCGACCGAATGGCGGCATGTGTGAATGCAGACTTCATCATCGTAGATACCTGCCCGCCGGATGATGCGCCTGAAGGCTTTTGTGACATTGCAGACCGGTTTGCCCGGAATTTTGCCACCAAACATCCAGATATTGCCGCCAAAGCGCGGCAGCTCATCAATCAGCTTTACCGCCCAGTTGTTAAGATGAACCAGTCGCCCTGAGCCGTTCTTGGTTTCCGGTAGCCACAGTGTTCCCTGCTGCATACTGTAATGCACCCATTTCGCCAGCCTGAGTTCATCACGACGCAATCCGGTCAGCAGTAATAAACGAATATAGATACCGGCCACACGGCTGTTGTCCTCACTGGCAGCCTCGAATATGCGTCTGATTTCGGTTTCGGAAAAATAACGCTGACGGGCATTATTTTCACGTAGCAGAGGAATGTTTGCAGCCGGGTTCACCGTTACCATCTCATGACGCATTGACCATCTGAGGAGGGCTTTCAGCAGGGCAATCACCCGATTATTGGTAGCGGGCTGACAGGTTTCGCACAGAGAGGACTGAAGGTGGGTGACATGGCGGGGCGTGATTTCATTAAGCAGCAGATTTCCCATCACCGGGGCAATGTGGTCACGAAAGCGCTGCTCATCCTTGTTCCAGCTCTTTTTATGCAGTTTCGCCCACGGGAAATAATACTGGCTGAAGGCTTCCTGAAGGGTAGGAATGGCACGGCATTTGTCCCGCTCATAACGCGGGTCAGTGCCGGTGGCTATCTGGCGTTTCATCTCAGTGGCAATCTTTCGGGCGGTCGTGACATCAATCTCCGGCCAGTGACCAATACTGATGGCGCGTTTGCGGCCCTGCCAGAGATAGCGTAAGAGAAATTTTTTTTTGCCTTCTCCTTTACCTACCAGACATTTGAGTCCGCTGATTTCGGTGTCGCTATACTCGGCTTCACGGGAAGGGGCATCGGATTCATTAGGAGGCAGACCATCAATGAGGCGGTAAGTGAACTTAAAACGGCGTGGTGTGGGCATGCAGAAGTCTCCTTTTGCAGGGTGATAAATACATTAGTAAGGTTCAGAAAGTGAGGCAGGGAGGGAAGAGTCCCGTGCTTCAGCGCGTTATGCGGACCTTGGCAGAAAAGGCTGCATGGCTATGAACTGGCATTGCAGTTCATGAGGTGAGGGGGAGGAAGAATCGACATTCTCCGGTCTGTCTCTGGTCTTACCCGCAACTTACCCGGAGAAATTCCTGAAAACGGGAGGTGAAAAAGCGTTGCAGCATAACGTGTTGGCAGGTAATTCCCCGTTTCCCCGTGAAAAAATTACTGGGGTGGCACTGAATGAGGCAATGGCGTGCTGTTTACTATTTGTCTTTCAGTAAAGAGGATAAATGTCAGATAATAAACAACCTATATGAATAATATATAAATGAATCTATATGTGGTTTCATTTTATAAACGGGCGCTAATGTTTGATTGGTTCGAGGATAATTTGGTTATGAATTGTGATTTTTATAATTAATTAAATTTTATTGAAATTGTTTAATCAATAATGAATTTCCACATTTACCTGCATCCATAATAGCTAGCTATGCTTGATAAACTATCAAATATGCTCAGGATATAATATGAAAAGAATACTCTCTCAGTATAGTCTGTTATTAACAATCAGCTTATGGTGTTTATTTAGGACGGATTTACTTTCACTTTTTGAAAGCAACCAGATGATAGGGTAAAGATAAGTGCTGTGTTCGGCGGTAAATTCTCAGTACCACCCATTGAAAATCGAACGGGAAAACGGGGGAGGGGCAGTGAAAGTGTTGGTGCATAAGGAAAGCTAGGTGATTTTGGGCGGGTAAAAGACGGGGGTATGCGGGGAGATGACGTGGTGAATATCTGTATTAGTATTGGGTAATTTACATCACTTTATTTTCTAAGAACATTACTCCAGTTTCATTATGGGAGTGAGAAGCTGAGAGTGGCGACTATGAAAACCTCCCTGGTTTCTCGCGGAGTAATATGCTCTGGAATGTGCAATGCATGCTTCTGGTATGGGCTGACTGAAGGCCAGCTGGGCCAGCTAAGTGTGAACAGCTGGCGTCAATTTCTGTGGTGTTTGGTCAGATCCAAAATTGTGCTTATTGTCGCTGCAATGCGTCTATCACAGTTTCTGTCACTTCTCTGGATATTCGATACAATGATTCATCGGCTATGATGTTATCGCGTAGCTGTTTGTTTGGATGAACAAGGTTGCGAGTATCACGTAGTTCATGGATGTGCTTTTCTATGCTGGAAGGAATTAGCTTTAGCTCGATGGCAACTTTTATGTAGTCTTGTAGTGTCCATGTATCAATAGATTTAACATTACCACTATTTCTGTTTTTAGGGGCTGATGTTGCATTCAGAGCTTTCTTTCCGGAGGCTTCTAACACTGCGAGTAGCACACCTTCTAATAGACTGCCGAGCATTATCACACTTGCAAGCCAGGCCTCAGAAAGGGCGCATTTCTCTGTTTCTGACCATCGACTATTAAGGTTTTCTTTTATGTGTTCGTTTAAGTTAGGCAGATTCATGATCTTATCATTGGTATATTATTCAGCTACAGGGGTGAGTATCCCTGTATTGGAATCTAAGCCTAATATTTGTCTTACAGTGGAAAGGTAATGTTGTAAACCTAACGCAGTAATTCTGAAACGGTCATTACGAAAAGGTGCTTCAGTTGCCATGAGGTTTTTACTTGACAATATGGTTATGGCGTCATTAATGCTTTCGGTTGTATGCTGATGTAGGTAGATACCGATTCCTGTGGCAGTAAAGCTTGACTGGCTCCATTCATCAATTTTATTACTTGCGAGTAAAGCAAGGATTAGATCCTCTGGATTGTGGTTGTATTGTTCTTTAAGGGCTGGTTGAAGCTTTTTTTTTCTGCCAGATGAATTATTCGAGCTATTTTCCCTTTTCTCGTAACGCTGTAGCTATTTCCATTTGCACTTTTTATGATAAATTCATTCATTATGAATTCTTTCAGGCAAGATGAAATATCTTCGAAAGGTAATTCCGCTAGCTCATTGTAGTTTAAAATAAGATATTCAATGCCAAAGCCACTTATCCCGCCACCTTCTGGTTCGAACGGCTCAGTTTCAAGTAATAGTGTATTGACGTTCTTAGTCATCTTACAACTCATTTCAATTTCACTGTTTTGATTGATAGAAACTCTTGTGGTGAAGTCACATAGAGCAAGAGGCCATACTTTACTGGAAAAATTAGTCAAGTGTGAAAAATAGCTATCGCTAATGTTTGCGAGAAATTTCCGATTTTGTGCAAAATGCCACCAGTGTCTTTGCATTTAGTGGCTGACAGAAAGAACATTTCAGGTTACTAATTATACTCAAGATTGAGCTGATGGAACCAGTCTCACTCTAGCCCGACGTTCTCCGGGCGTGATGGTGGATTCGTTGGGATTCCTTGATGGAACTAACTCAACTGAAGGTGTAAAAGGAGCTTGTTGGTATACTATTCTGGGCAATCCGTGGCTGGAAAAACTGGGCGGTGTTGAGAAAAAGGCTCATGGCCTGAAGACGACACCGGAAATCGAGCTATTGCCTCATAGCAGCGGTCTTATCTTCAGACTAAACAAGGGCAGGTGCTACTGGAAATCGAAGACAGACACGGCAAGAAATTCCGCACCTGTTGATCACTACTAGAGAGTGACGATAAGGGTAGTGTGTTCTTTATTCCCGATTAATTCGATGAGGACAGCTGCACATTGCTTGTCTGGGCCATGGTGCAATTTTCTTGAAAATTTAAAGGGTAGATAATGAGAGATTTTAATTCTGGCGACATAGTTGGTGATGTGAACATCATTGATAACTCAAATAATAATCAGTTCAAACTATTGATCCACTGTGATAATGAAGAATTGCTCCAAGAAGAAGTACATCGATGGAATCTGGTTAAAAAAGAAAGAAATCAACGATTTACTGGAGTTTTGTGGGTTTTTGCTTTTTGCGCTGTGCTGTTACTCATTGCTGCTGGTTGGTATTTCATCACGGGCAAAATGGAGTTAATAAACTCACTGATTGGTGGAGCAGGTGTTGTAGTTGGGCTGATGAATCTAGCAAATGCTGATAAACCTACTGAATTTGAAGTGAGGCAGTTGAATACACTGAAGGAAATAAATACGTTGCTCCGGGAGAGAGGGGTACGGTAATGATTCCAGATGAGGCTGTTTGCATATTAGAAGAGAAAATGATCCTTCTCTGGACCGGACAAAGACCGGATGTAGCCTTGCAGTAATGAACCCGTTAGCCAGGTACTGTGTGGAAATGGTGTCTATTGGGAATTTGAATTCTGACAGATAGGGCTACATCGACCAGAAATCCCCCGGAACCCCAAAAAGCAAAAAACCAGCCTGTAGGCTGGTTTCTTTAAATTAGTGGTGCCCGGACTCGGAATCGAACCAAGGACACGGGGATTTTCAATCCCTGTGTTCATATGTTAAATTTCCAAGTCAAATGATCTGTATTTGTTAAATCGCATCCTGATAATATTCAGGTGCTAAAATGCATTCACAAACAATCGGTTCCCCATCATCGAGCGTTAAACCTCGTGTGATTCCTGTCGTTTCAACAAAAGGGGGAGAGGGTAAGTCCACCCAGTCTGCCAATCTCGCGGGTTTTCTGGCCGATGCAGGAATTAAAACCCTCCTGCTCGATGGCGACCATGCGCAGCCGACAGCCAGCAGTATCTTCCCTTTGGTCTATGAAGCTCCCTGTGGTCTGTACGAACTGCTGATGCAGACGGTCGACCTTTCTAACCCCGAAAACCTCATCTCCCGCACGTCGATTGAGAACCTGGACGTCATCGTTTCTAACGATCCACGTAATTTTCTTCCCACTGCAATGCTGAATGCCCCTGATGGCAGGGTTCGTCTGCGAAATGCACTTTCGCATCCTCTTTTTAGTCCATATGGCGTAATTATTGTCGATTCACAGGGCTCACGCTCTGTAATGTCTGAGCTGATTATCCTGGCTTCTACCGGGACGATGGTTGGCGTGGCAAAACCCATTCTTCCTGATGTAAGAGAGTTTATGCGGGGGACTGTTGCTCTGATGGAAGAACTCCTTCCGTACAGTGCATTCGGTATTCAGCTACCGAATACAAAATTGCTCATCAACTGCATGGACTATGACAACCTTTCGGTTGAAACACTTGCTCAGGTTGAAAAAATCGTAGAAGAAAAACGCTACAGCGCCCATGCCGACAAAATCCATATTGACCTGCTGATGACGCGTATTTATGACCTGACCATCTATGTTCAGGGGCATGTTAAAGGGGTGCCAGTCCATCGCCTCGAGAAAAAAACCGGCCGCAAAAGCGATTCAGCCTTTACCTCCATGTATAACCTGAGTTGTGAACTATTTCCGGAATGGAAGAGTAAATTCGATGCACTAGCTGAAAAGGGAGATGAAAAATGAGCCCTGCGACCATGCTCATCGCCCTGGTATCTGACCGGCAGCAATCACTGCCGGTGCTTCTGGTCTTAATGTCGACCCCGGCAATGAGCTGCTCCATATCGCAAATGGAGGCGGCTTATGTCTGAACTTAAAAAAGCTCTTGAAGGCCTGGCTTCTCTCGATGCCGAGCAGTGTGTACTCGGTGGCCTGATGCTGGATAACGATCGCTGGGATGAAGTCGCCATGCTTATCAGTGTAGAGGATTTTTACTCCCGGCCACACCGCGTCATCTACCAGGAGATGGTTCGTCTGGTTAACGCAGGACGCCCACTGGATTTGATTACCATCAGCGAAAGTATTGAGAATCAGGGAAAGCTGGAGCAACTGGGTGGCTTTGCCTATCTGGCGGAAATCTCAAAAAACATCCCCAGTGCTGCCAATATCATGGCGTATTGCGAAATTGTGGCCCACTACAGCCGGGCCCGACAGCTGGCCAGAATCGGGGCTGATATTACTCATGAAGTCCGTCAGCCTGGCAACGATATCACTCACATCATGGAGAAAGCTGAGAGGGATATTACCCGTCTGGCTGAGCGCGCTGAACCGGAGCAGGCCGTTACGTTGATAGAAGGTATGGAAAAGCTCCTTACTGAGCTGGAGCGCCGCTGTAACGTACCTGACGGTATTACCGGGACACCCACAGGATTTGAAGATGTCGACGCCATGACCAGTGGTCTCCAGGCGGGCGACCTGGTGCTTATCGCTGCTCGCCCCTCTATGGGGAAAACGGCTCTGCTTATCAGTCTGCTACTCAACGCATTGATGAAAAAAGCAGACTCACTTTGTCAGTTTTACAGTCTGGAACAACCGACAGAGCAGATTCTGATGCGCATGTTTGCATCACTTGGGAGCGTCGATCTTACCCATCTTAAAAGTGGGCTGATGGATGATGAGGACTGGGCTCGTGTGTCAGGTGCCTGTGCATTAATGAGCGGTGAGCTCAATGACCGGCTTATTATTGACGACACGGGTTCTCTGACTCCAGCGATGCTGCGTGTTCGCGCCAGACGTAATGCGCGCCGCTATGGTCATCCATCGATTATCGGACTGGATTATCTACAACTGATGCGTTGCCCGGATCAGGAAAACCGGACGCAGGAAATTGCGGAGATCTCCCGGTCACTGAAAGCGCTGGCCAAAGAGATGAAGTGCCCGGTAGTGGCGCTGTCTCAGCTGAACCGCCAACTGGAAAGCCGCGCGGATAAACGCCCCAACAACGGCGATTTGCGGGATTCCGGTGCGCTGGAGCAAGATGCTGACGTTATCGTCTTTATCTATCGTGATGAGGTTTACCACGAAAACACTGACGATAAGGGCGTTGCTGAAATCATTATCAGCAAACAGCGTCAGGGGCCCACGGGCACGATCCGCCTGCAGTATGAAGGTCGTTACACCCGCTTTTCTGATTTAACGGGGCAGACCGGGAGGGGCGCATGAGCAATATCCATAACCTGAATCTCGGTGCAGCCATGTTGCAGCGTGGCAAATCGCCGGTTCAGGCTGCTGAACTTTCTCCCGCTGTTGTCCAGCCTGTCAGTGAAATGGCAATGGTACTGACACTTGATCAGCTACGCCCGAATCCTGATAACCCTCGCAAAGGGCGCAATCCACGTTTTGAGGAAATTAAAGCGTCGGTTCGTGCCCGGGGGCTGGATTCCATTCCAAAAGTGACCCGCGACCCGGACGGAGATGATGTTTATATCTTCAGTGACGGAGGCAATACCCGTTATCAGATACTCTGCGAGCTGTGGCAGGAAACCGGTGATGAACGTTTCTACCGCGTTCACACTATCTTCAAGCCCTGGCCCGGACGACTTAAATGTCTCGTTGGTCATCTGGCTGAAAATGAAGTCAGGGGAGATCTTACTTATATAGATAAAGCTTTCGGTATTCACAACGCCAGAGCAATTCAGGAAGAACAGCTTGGTCGCCCGGTATCTCTTCGCGAGTTATCTGAACTCCTGAATGCTGAAGGTTACCCGATACATTCATCCAGTATAAGCAGGATGGAAGATGCCCTTAAATACCTTTATCCTCATATGCCTGCTCTCCTGGATAATGGGCTTAGTCGTGGACAGATTTTACCTATACTTAACCTGAGATCACTGGCAGAAAAAGTTTGGTCAAAATATAACAACTCCGATAATTCGGCTGATGAATTCCATAGTGTATTTGGTGCAGCATGTGCGGGGTTTAATGACCCTGATAGTTATGCCTTTGAAACATTCCGCGATGAGTTTATCGGCCAACTGGTTAAGGCTCTGCCGCACCCCAGCCTTAATTATGATCGCTGGTTGATTGAACTTGATCCTCGCGAGCAAAAACGTCGTGAGCAGTTTGGTGATCCTCCGCCACTGCCGACCCTGACTCCTGCGCCTGAACAGACGGGTGACCGGGAGCGTAAAACTCCACCGGTTGAAACACTACCTGCAGACAATTCACCCCGGACTCCGATCACGGGTCTGCGAAGCGGTACGCTGGTCACGACTACACGTCCTGAGCCTGCACCTGATCAGAACGGTAATACTGTCCTTCCCGGTTCTGTCGGCAGTGAACCGCGCCGTGAAGTGCAGAACGACCTCTTTGGCGACAATCCGGTGATTACCGGTCAGGCAGATAACACTGAAAATGGCGGAGAGTGGCTACTAAAGTCAGATACAAACACTATCCCGCTCGTTTCAGCGTTTGGCGAACAGGATGAATCCTCCACAACGTCTGTAAGTTCAGTGGCCTTCGCATTTACAGGTCTGGAGCCTGTGAGTGACATCTGGCATATCCCGGCTTTACAGGACGACATCGAACATCTTCAGGATATGGCTTACCGCCTTACTTTCGAAATTGCGGAGACGATGGGCTGTGCCGACTGTGTCCGGGAGGAGAAAGATCCACGCTCAGCAGGTTTCGCCATTTCTGAAACAGCCAGAGAATTTAACCTTTTCCTTGCCGGTCTTTCAGGTTCACTGCCTAACAAACAGTTCAACATGTTTATGTTCTGCCTGAATTTTATTGGTTCTCAGGAGCCGGCAGATACGGCTGTTTTTGATGATGTCACTGTCGTTAAAACAATGCGTCTTATCCGCGTGATCCGCCGTCTGCGCGAACATCAGCGTCTTGCTGCGAAAGGGGGTGAAAATGTCTGAAGACCTGAATGATGAAATGGCTCAGGCCAGTACCGCTATTTTCACCCAGCGTGGTATCGATGTTATCCGAGCAAAAGTGCACTCGTTACGTCCATCAAAAGAAATCTGTGAATGTTGTGGCGCAGACATCCCCGTTGCGCGACAGCTGGCAGTGCCGGGTGTGGAACTGTGTGCCGGTTGTCAGGATGTGAAGGAAAAACAGGACGTTCACGGAGTTTCCGGCGGCAGGAGGAGGCACCATGTCTGATAATGCAAAAATGATTTCACGTATCCGGCGCCTGATGGCGCTGGGCACCCGGAACAGCAACCCGAATGAAGCTGCCCGTGCGGTGGCACTGGCTCAGCGACTGATGCAGCGCCATGGGCTGACGCCAGACATGCTTTCTCTGCATGAAATCCGGGAGTCCGTCTGCGAGAACCTGACCAGTAACGCAGAAAATGTACCGGCATGGTTAAGTTCGCTTGCGACCGTGGTTTGTATGGCAACGGGCTGCCGCTGCTGGTTTGGCTGGCATGTTCACACAAGTTGTAGTGGTGTGAAGAGTATCCGCCGGTCACTGCATTTTTATGGCTTCAGCGAGAGAGCTGATGTGGCGCTCTATATCTACACAGTCCTGCAGCGTCAACTTCGCGCAGATACTGATGGTCAGATCGCCATGTACCGAAAGCGCCGTATTCTCAGGAACACGCTTCGCCGCAGGGCTGACCAGTTCCGGGAGGGATGGGTATCAGGCGTCTGGCTGGTGCTGCAGTCATTTGCGCCTTCAGAAGAAGAGAATAGCTTGCTCCAGCGCTGGCTGGCCCGACGACACTCTGGCGACACACTGGGAACTGTCAGTGTCAGGGCGGCCGGTAAATGCCGTGGCGATAAAGCCGCGCGGGTGGCGGGCTGGTTAGCCGGGAGATATACCGAAGTGCATCATGGCCTGAATGGTTCGCAGGCTCAACAGCAGATTACGGCGGGAGGCTGTACACATGACTGACGTTATTTTATGGAGTGCCTGCCTGTCGGGCTGGCTGTTTGATGTTCTGCTTGTTAAAGGAGGTGCCTTATGAGCCAGTTCAGTCTTTCACAGGCCACGACGGCCATTCTTTCATCGCTGTTAATGGACATTAAAAACGGCAATATCCGCCGTTGTGAATCGCTGGGAATGTCAGTGGAGGAAATTCGTGCGCTGAGTCAGCTTAGCCTCGACGAACTGCACTACCTGAGTCAGTCCCATGTCTCAGTTCTTGATGTGAGACTGAACCATGAAAATTTCTGGCTGATGCTGAACCAGGCTCGCATTGAGCAGAAGCGCATGCTGATGATTGACCGTGCCCTGGAGCTTGGAGGCTCAATGGAACTGATTGACAAATATTTCGGTTTGTCTCCTTCGGAAGTCAGCGCACGTCGTCGCCTGATGGGGATTGAGTCCCGTCAGGGCCGCACACAGTCGCTGACGGAACCACAGGATGCAGCACTCTGGACTGAGTGGAAGGCTGCCGGGCTGACCTCTCCGGACTCTCATCAGGCCCTGGAAGCAATGATGCTTGCTGCAGAGCTACATGGTCTGTCACTGACGGCCGTCTGGAGCAGAGTCAGTCAGTGGTGCCGTGAGGCAACCCCATCCCGTGCAACTGATTTGCAGCGCAAGGAGGCATGATGCAGATGGCAGACTTTTCTTCACGCCAGCAGGTTTCTCCGGCCGTCCGGCGTCGGGCACAACAATTGTTTCACGCAGTCTGTTCCGGCCAGAAGTTGTTCCGCCGTCTGCCCATTAACGGGAACGGTTATCTCAAGATAGATGTGGGACCCTTCTGGCGCATCCTCAGTAAGGATGGTGGCCAGCAATGGTGGCTGATGGATCATGAGACTTATAACCGTGAAATACGGCGGTAACGGAATGCCGCTTGTGACCACACAGTGCCGGGTTTATCCCGGCACTGTGCTGTCTCAGGCAGAAGAGGAGAGCAGAAAATGACCATTCCGGCAGACAGCATAGTTGCTCACACACTGTCCAGGATGCAGCGGAATCTCGAACGGCGCGCCGATACCGGTGATGTCACCCTGGAGCGCAGCGGGCTTCTTTTTATGGGAAATGTACATGATGCGTTTCCCCGGCAGTTGTTTCTTGATCCACGTCTGTCGCCACTGGATAAAACCGCCTGGGTGATGATCCGGCTGTATGCTCAACAGAACGAAGGTGCCGTTTTTCCGACCTATGACGAGCTGCAGATGCAGCTCGCGTCGGCTCACTCAGAGAAAGCATCCAGAGATACGGTCAGCCGTGTCCTGCTGATGCTGCGACTTACAGGCTGGCTCAGTCTGTGCAAGCGCGTACGCGACGACCGTGGCCGCGTGCGGGGCAATATCTATGCGCAGCATGATGAACCTCTGGGCTACTGCGATGCCGAAACTTTTGACCCGGGCTGGCTGACGCTTGTAGAAGAGAGCTGCCTTAGCAAGAATAAAGCCGTCCGTATGACCGCGCTGACCGTGGTCAATGATATCCTGCAGGACCCGGGAATGCGCCACCGTCACAGCCGCCTGGCGATTATTGAGAGTCGGCTGAATGCTCCGGCAACACCAGAACAAATGGCGCGTCAGCGACAGGCACTTCAGCCTGGTCCGAAATCAGGACTCAGTAAAAAACGCATAAAAAACAACCCGAATTCACTGAGTCCGGAAAACGGACTCAGTCCCCTTAAGCCAGATGTTTTACAGAGTCCGGAAAAAGGACTCAGTACAAAATCAAAGACTTACACCGGAGTCCGGAATTCGGACTGTAACGTACGTTCTTTCACACACAGTGTGAATAAAAAAACGTACGTACCGGACGGTGAGCATTTCCTGCCGGATGATTTCCTGAACAGTCTGAACAGCGAAGACCGGCAGATGCTGAGTTCGCAAATGGCTTTGCTTCCTGAGACCATGGCAAAGACACTGGCTGACATGCTGCGTGAGCAACTGGCCCGTGGAAGGCTGAACAACCCGGTAGGCTGGATGCTTTCCATGCTGCGCAGGGCACGCAGCGGCGAGCTGAAACTTTCGGAGGATACGGTGCCGGCAGGTTCTGGCGAGAATGCTCCCCGTTCGCCTGCAGCACGCACAGCACCGATAGCACGGATTCCTGTTCAGCCTGAAAACCGACCATCACAGGAGCAGGTCAGAGCAATGATTGCGGCTATCCGGCAAAAAGTTCAGAAATGACTATCTGAACAAAAAATGAGCGGTGTTGCGGGGCGCAACAGTGACTAAAAATTAAATAGTGTTGCGGGGCGCAACAGTGACTAAAAATCGAACAGTGTTGCGGGGCGCAACAGTGTCTAAAAATCAAGCAGTATTGCGGGGCTCAACAGCAGCTAAAAATCGACCTTTCTGTGGGTGGGCGGAAAGTATGAAAAACATACAGCCTGCAATTTCAGACGTGGAATTATGAGTTTCACATTGTTGAAGGTACCCGTATTTCAGGACTATGCCAGCTTATCTTAACTGAATACAGGTGACAACGATGGCAGAAAAAAACGAGAAACGAACCGGCTCGCTACAGTCTGAAATGACGATCGCACTACATACGAACTACGCAATTGGGCTTTGGCAGGGTCGCCAGCCTGAAAAACAGGACGGAGAAAAGCCAGCCAGGCATGGAATTATCGGTATGCCTCAGTTCTTCCACCGGGCGACCCTTATTAACCAGGATTCACTGCGAAACAATCCCTGGGCTGACGAGGCCATGTTTAACCTGGAAGGGAAAATTAAGGCTGCCTCAGATTCAATGTCTGCTTTGATTCAGCAACTGGATACAGAAATGTCAATGTTGCCTTCCGGCATTACGCTTACCGAAGTTGCATCTGTTGAGCCACTCGATATCCACGTGTTTACCCGTACCCCACTGGGTTACCGGTGTGTGTTTTTGCTGGTTGGTTTCGATCAGTTCGCGAAAAAGGCCCTGCAGGCGTCTCACTATGGATTAATTACGCGTTCCCGACGTGATCAGTATCTCAGTGAAGGTGGCAGATTAATCCGCCAGGTCTATGGATCTGTTTTGTCGTATCGCCGTATTGATGCAACCCGGTTCGATGCAGTGGAAAATAACGAAACATGGAAACTCGCCTGTGAGGCCGCGGGTAAGCCTGACTTAGCTGTTCTTCTTGGTGAAAAGCGTTCGGCGTTCTCTCCTCCAGTAAATGAATCAAGCGTTAACTTGCTGCGTATGCGTTATCAGGCGGCCTGACCTGGGGGGCACGATGCGGCTTTTTATCTGTGAAAAGCCCTCGCAGGGGCGGGATCTGGCAAATGTACTGGGAGCCACAAAACGTGGTGATGGTTTTCTTACCGGCCCTGGTATTGCAGTGACCTGGGCGGTAGGGCATCTACTGGAGACCGCTCCGCCTGAGGCATACGGCACACAGTATGGTAAACCCTGGTCGCTCTCAGCGTTGCCCATACTGCCTGCCTCCTGGCAGGTTGTTGTTAAAAAAGAAACGCAGGATCAGTTCAAGGTCATTGAGCGGTTGCTGCGTCAGGTTGACGATGTGGTCATAGCCACCGATGCAGACCGTGAAGGCGAGGTCATTGCACGTGAGTTACTGGATTACTGCCGCTGGGAAGGCCCTGTTCAGAGGCTCTGGCTGTCTGCACTGGATGAACTCAGCATCCGTGCGGCACTTCAGGATCTTCGCCCCGGCCAGGCCACGCTCGGGATGTACCATGCCGGACTGGGTCGCGCCCGGGCTGACTGGCTGATAGGCATGAATCTCTCACGCCTCTATACCCTACGTGCAGCCGAGGCCGACTTCGACGGCGTAGTTTCTGTCGGACGAGTACAGACGCCAACGCTGGCGCTGGTTGTCCGCCGGGACCGGGATATAGCATCTTTTGTGCCCAAGCCTTACTGGCAGGTTAAAGCAATGCTCTCGGCAGGTGGGATCACATTTCCGGCTCAATGGATACCTGCAAAAGTCTATACCGACGAGGAAAAGCGCTGTGTCCACCACAACATTGCGCAGCAGGTAGCGCAGCTTTGTCGGCAGGCTGGAGTTGCGACTGTCACTGAATGTGAGACGAAGCGTGAAAAATCCGCTGCGCCACTGGCTTTTTCGCTTGGCACGTTACAACAGGCCTGTGGTCAGTTGTGGGATATGTCTCCTCAGCAGGTTCTCGACACTGCGCAGAGCCTCTATGAGAAGCACAAGGCCACAACTTACCCGCGTACCGATTGTGGCTACCTGCCAGAGTCAATGCGTGAAGAAATCCCCGCGATTCTTTCCGCTATTCAGCGCTCTGATCCGGAATGTACCTCTCTTCTTTCAGGCCTTAATGCCTCTTTTGTTTCACGCATTTGGAACGATAAAAAAATTACAGCACACCACGGGATTATCCCCACACGAAATGCGTTTCAGATGTCTGCGCTGAGTGAAGCTGAGCGACGCGTTTATATGCTCATCCGACGTAACTATCTGGCTCAGTTCCTCCCGTTGCATGAATCTGACATTACCCGGCTACAGCTGGATATTGGCGGGCAATTGTTCCTCACTACGGGAAGGACGGAGGTGATAAAGGGATGGAAAGTTCTGTTCGGTAAGGATGAAGAAGAGAGTGCAGGGGATGATAAAGACGATATCGCACTCCCTCAACTTGTTAAGGGGGAGCGGTGCGGGGTGAGTGGCGCAGAGGTGGTGCAGCAAATGACCCGTCCGCTGGCACACTACACTTTCGCAACTCTCATCGGTGCGATGATGAACGCGTCTGCGTTTGTTACTGATATCGCGCTTCGCAAGGTGCTGAAGGACAACGCCGGGCTGGGAACTGAAGCGACACGGGCTGGTATTGTTGAGCAATTGCTGAAGCGCGGGTTTATTGTACGCAAGGGCAAGCAGCTGCGTGCGACGGAACTGGGTACTGACGTCATTGATGCTCTGCCAACACAGATAACCGATCCTGGGATGACGGCACTGTGGGAGCAGGCTCTTGATGAAGTTGCTGCAGGACGCCTTTCCCTGAATGACTTTTTGCAACGACAGGTCGAATGGACACGTAAACTTGTCAGTCTGGGGGGACAGCAGCGGGTGAATATCAGAATTCCACCCACACCACCTTGTCCTTTGTGTGGTGGTAAAACCCGCCTCAGAAAGGGTCAGAAGGGTGACTTCTGGGGTTGTCAGCGTTATCCGGATTGCAAAGGGATCATCAACAGCGATTCGGGGAAACGTAAAAGTATCCGCAAATCTAAGTCAGCAAAATCAAAGAATAATTAATTCCCTGTCTCCGATTGCAGGGGCAGGGTGCCTTTGGTATTGTGACCCCGGCTCTGAAGCCACACCCCGTGACTGCGGGTCCTGTAGCACCTAATGCAGTGTTTGCAGGATACAGTCTGTATGGCCACGTCCACACCTGAACGTGAGTCATGAAGGCACAAAACTCCGTGAAACCGTGCCGGGTCCTGAACACACCCCCGGAGCTACTGCGAAAGCAGCTCAACCTCAGGTCTGTGGTGCAGACCTCACGGGCGGTGCCGAAAGGTGCCGCTTTTTTATTTTCTGGTATTGATGAATTTTTATGCGCGCCGACGTTGACATCCGCCGCGTCTGAATAAATGATAGAGAGGCTAATCGTTGTCATCGACAACTGCCAATGCCTGAGTGATTTGAGACAGGCGCCTTCGGGTAATCACATGCCAATGCCACGCAAACCTGAGAGTGGCGCCTTCGGGTGGTTTTGTTAAGCCTGTTTAACCTCTGAGAACAGGTACTCCCTGCGAGTTGAGGTCCATTTCACAAATACAGCCAGTCGGCACATATCTGCTGACTTCCCTGCGGGAAACATTATCCCGCATGGGATCGATGTTTCTCCGCTACCTGTTTAGTTTTCACTCCGGAGATAACATCATGACTGCTACCAACAATTCTACTGCGTCCTCTTCCAGTAACTCTTCTTCTGCTGCTCAGAAAAAAGAGTTTTTCAACCTCAATGTCAGCGGTATTGGCTACCTGAGTTCGATTCGTCGTGTTCAGGGACCAAATGGTGAATTTACCTGCGCTGTTATTAATGCCCTGACCGGTCCTACTGACAACGCGTCCTACACTCGTTTTGATGTCACTGTCGCGGGGCCTGATGCAACAAAACTCATCAACCGCTGTCAGAAGGCCGTCGATGAAGAAGAAAAAGTCCTGCTGGGCTTTGTACTGAGCGGCCTTAAAGCTGATGTGTTTACCCTTCAGTCTGGTGAGCATGCCGGCGAGTCCAGACCTTCTTTGAAAGCCCGACTGATTAAGGTTGAGTTCATTAAGAAAGGTCAGGAAGTCGTTTACACCGCACCGAACGCTTCTCAAACCCCTGTTGAAGGTTCTGCAGCACCCAAGGATTACGATCCGAACTCGTTCTGATTCTTTTTTTCTCACATCCGGTAAATCTCTTTCGGGAGATTTACCTTTCCCGATAACGTAACGGAGTTTTCACATGGGAAATCCATTCGGTTTATTAGCTGCAGAATCCGGGGCTGAATTACACATCCAGGTTCTGTCCAGTCAGCGCGGTTTTTATATTGGTACCGCGAACGAAATGGGGCCCGTGTCCCGTGAGTCAGTCGAGTACTACAAAACCAGTCAGCAAGCCGACATTGCTCTTGAAAAAGGGGAATGGACGCAGCGCGAATATGGTTAGTGTAAACGGGACGATGCAGATGCTCGGTGGTCGTAATACCCAGGCCGGTTCCGGGAATGCTCAGCAGTCTGGTCAGGCTCAGGGAGGTTGGGGGCAGCCTCAACAGCCTCAGTCTCAGCAGCCAGCTGCACCACGTAATCCTGCTAATGAACCTCCAATGGATTTTGACGATGACATACCGTTCCTTGGGCACGGTTATGGGATCTGCCGAAAAGCGATCTACGCCATTTCCTGAAACAATCTCACAGATGCGCCAGTTTGACTGGCGCTTTTTTATTCAAGATAATCTTGGCAGGCGCGAGGTAACTTTGTAATGCCGGTTATACTGAGAGTTAACGGATTCAAATTTTTCTTTTACTCGAACGAAGGTAATCCTCTTGAACCCGCTCATATTCATGTCCGTAACGCTGATGGTGAAGCGAAATTCTGGCTTGAAGATGAAGTTAAGCTGAGCAGGAACGATGGCTTCGATGCCCGTACTCTTAAAGAGTTGACTAAGATGGTTCAACAAAACCAGACGATGTTTGTGGAGGCCTGGAATGTCTATTTCAGCTAAAAATGTACGATTTGATGAGACCACAATGTGGGTCGAGTTAAACGATGGCAGGGTTATGGGTGTACCGATCGCCTGGTTTCCTCGTCTGCTGAATGCCACAGACAAAGAACGTAATGATTACGAGCTGAGTAAACGTGGGATTCACTGGGATAATCTTGATGAGGATATCTCGATAGATGGCTTACTTGCTGGCCGTGGAGATGTGACCCATGTCCCAAATTGCGTAGCCTGATAATCTATTAGCTACAGACGAATGCGCCGGCTAATCCGGCGCTTTTTATATTGTCAGCTCTGACCATACGATGAATATATCGGCATACCTCTCTGGATCTGACTTCATCACCATTAACAGCGCGTTTTTCTTCAGTTTGCAGATATAGTTTCTCATTGTTCGATTAGCCATCAACGCCAGAATATCCGACTTGTTTCGGACTAATTCTGGGGAATCCTGATGGTAAAAATAAACCTGCGGACACGGTATCGGCTTGGGGCCATCACGCTCTGTGTGCTTGCAGCCGGTTGCACCGATTTTAATTCTCGCTCTGAACCTGTGAGCAGGTTGCAGGGCTCGCCACGTGTTCAGGATTTGTATCAGAACCGTTCCCCTGAAGTTATTCGTTACGATCGCTACACGCTGGCCAGTACGCGACCTGTTGATGCGCAGCGTGATCCTCTCAATCAGATTATCGATATCCGGATGCCGGCACAGGTGGTGAATACCATCGGGGAAGGTATGCGCTATGTCATGCTTGAATCAGGGTACTCGCTGTGTTCAGGCGAACCTGGTGTCTTTTCGGAGCTGTTCATTAAACCGCTACCCGCTGTACAGCGCTCAATTGGCCCCGTTAAGCTTGGTGATGCGTTACAGATTCTGGCGGGCCCAGCCTGGCGAATGCGGGTTGATGACCTGAACAGAGAAATCTGTTTCGTTCTTCGCGATGAATACCGCCATCTTGCATCTGCAACGTCAGTTTCCACCCAGGGCCGCTCTGTCAGCCAGGGGGCGGGGAAACCTCCTGCCACAGGTTCACTGTTGACCGGCACTTCGCAACCTGCAGTAATCGGAACTCACAGTTATCCTCTGCCTCCGGCACGTCCGGAAAGTTCGGGTTTGCCAGAATCAGCTTCATCTTCTGCAGTTAAGGCCGCAACGCCAGCAGCCTCCGGAACACCACGCAATCCGTTCTCTGCCAGTGGGGAATCTGAGCAGCTTCCGTCTCCGGCGCAGAAAACCCAGGCAGGCACTGGCAAGGTACACCCTTCCACTGAGCTGGCGCCAGCGCCTGCACCTGCAGCTATGAAGGTTAAATCAGCCCCTCTGAATAAAGCCGCGCTGGGCGTTCCTTCGGTGACTTCCCCGAAAGCAGACAGTGCTGTCCAGGTTAAAACACCGCATTCCACGACGCCGGGTTCCGTTGCCGCAATCAGTGAAAAACCTGTTTTCATTCCGGGAGCCCCGCTGACATCGTTACCTGCCGGACAGGTCTGGACTGCGCTGGCCGGAACCACGTTAAAAGACACGCTGACGCAGTGGGCAACATCTGTTCGCTGCGAAAGTGGCAGCAGCCCGACATGGGTCGTTATCTGGCCAACCTCCGTGAATTATCGAATCGAGGCGCCTCTTACCCTTCGGGGTAATTTCGAATCCGTTGTGGTGCAACTGTTTGAGCTGTATCGCCCGGCAGAAAAACCGCTTTACGCGTCAGCAAACCGTCTCCAGTGCCTGGTATACGTCAACGATAAACCGCTTCAGGGCGGGCAATGACATGGGCTATGCCATTGTGGCAATCGCAATGCTGATGATGCTTGTAACGAACAGTATCACCTCAGTGGATACCTCTGAACAGCAGACGCAGCAGGCAAATGCCGCGGCAGAGCTGCTGGCTGACGATATGTTGCGAACAGCCAGCATGGTCAACGACTGGCGATACAGTCACAGCCTTCCTGAAGGTGGGCTGAGTCTTTCACAGTTCAGCTTCTCACCGGCGCCGGATACCCGCATTCGTGCTGCGATCAGTGGTGGCCGGCTCTGGGTATGGACGCCTGAACAACCTGGTCTGCGGCCTGCGCTTAACCGTCTTTCCTCAGGCTCTGCGCTAGTCCTTTCTGTTACAGGCGGACATCTGCTCATGGCGGATGGCTCCGATATGAATCTCTCCTTACCGGCCGGGGTGTCGGAAGGAAACATTGTTTATCTCAACTGAAGGAAGGCCGGATGACATCCTTACTGCCTCGTTTACGCGCAACCGCAATAGCGATATCCGTTATTCTGCTCTCTGGCTGTGCCTGGCATGAAATTAATAAAATCGAAAAGCAGGCGCGCGCGGAAAGTGATACCGCAACACGAATTTTTGACAGCAAAACAGCCCGTCCTTCGCAACTGGTGACGTGGACTGAAAAACCCTGGGTTGACCTGAAACCTATCGGGCTTTCGTCTGCGGTATCTGATGACAGAAACGTGCCTGACTGTCCCATTCTGATCAATCGTCCTGATGGTGTGACACTTCCGGAACTGGCGCAGCGCATTACCTCTGTCTGTGGCATAAGGGTCTCGTTTACGCCTGATGCACTTGCGTCATTGTCGACAGGCAGCTCCGGTAATGCTGCAACACGACAGGTATCCGGTTCCCTGCCAGCCCCGGATGATAACGGACGCGTATCTCTTGATGCCATCAACGGTCAGAACGGTAACCCGCCACCTGTTGTGAGCGCCGGTGCTATGGCGGGTATCAAATGGGATGCTCAACTGAGGGGGTTACTTGATGTAGCCGAAAGCCGGTTCGGGGTTTCATGGCGTATGGAAAACGGTGGAATTCTCTTCTATCGCTTTGATACCCGTATGTACCAGTTGTCGTTTATGAACTCCAAAATCAACAGTTCTGCCTCGATTAATTCTGGTTCAGGTACTCAACTTGGCAGTGACGGCTCTTCCAGCTCTGGTGAAGTCAGCACTGAGCAAAAAACAGCATACGGCCTCAGCAGTGAAATTTTTGATGATATACGCAAAACCATAGCGCAAATTCTTACGCCGAACGTCGGGCGATTCTTCCTGTCCTCTTCAAGTAGCACGCTGACGGTCACTGACACACCGGAAGTGCATAATCGCGTGGCAAGTTTTGTTGAATATGAAAACAAAATTCTCAACCGTCAGGTTCAGCTAAATTTCCAGATTTTAACCGTCACTCAGTCGGTTAATCACGAGCTCGGGATGGACCTTGATCTTGTCACGAACTCCCTTCGTAACTACGGGATTAATGTCAAAGGGACTTTCAATGGTGCGACTACCGGTGCTGGGTCGATGGGGGTATCGGTTCTTGACACAGCGACCGGAAAGGCGGGCAAATTTGCAGGCAGCAATCTGATTGTTAAAGCCCTGTCCGAACAGGGTGATGTCAGTGTTGTGACCCGCCAGACCCGACTGACCACGAATTTCACGCCGGTGCCCTATCAGCTTTCAAACCAGCAGGGGATGATCACCAGCAGCGCATCGACGGCAACGGCCAATGTCGGGGTGACATCGACAATGACCACCACGACCCTCACGACAGGGTTGTTCATGACGGCTGTGCCTTCCATTCAGGATAACGGCGACGTGCAGCTGCAGTTTGCATTCAGTTATGACACACCGCCGAAGATTGAGAAGTTCATCAGCGCGGACGGCAATACCCGTAATGATTTGGCCGCTTATTCCAAAGAGGCGATTACCCAGAAATTCAACATGCGTTCCGGAGAAACCATCATGGTCACCGGTGCCGATCAGGTCTCTAACTCTGCAGATAAACAGGGGATTGGGTCTGCTGATTTCTTCGGTTTAGGCGGTGGTCGAACTGGCGCCACTAAGCGTTCAACGCTGGTCATTCTTATCACACCGGTGCTGATGCCATGATTTACAGAAAAAGCAGAAAGCTGTTACAGCAGGGTGAGCGCACCGCTGGCGTTCTGGTACTGAATGGTCGCACCGGCTGGGTTGCCGGCATGCACTGGACGCAATCCGGTGCAACAGGCCTCCTTAACCGTCTGCGTCTTCAGGATACGCACTGGGTAACCAGTGGCAAGGGTACCGGCAGAGTGACGGGGCTGGTCAGCCCCGGAAAAATCCGTCGCGGGATTAAGTTGTATTCTCTGGCATCTGTATTCCAGAGTGCAATCGGCGGCAGCAGTCATGGTCTTTATCGTCTTGATGATGACAGTAACAAATGGGTCTTTCTGGCCACGGTCCGCGACCAGCTTACAGTGATGGCTGATGTGACCGGCACACTTCAGGAAGTGTGCACGGCCCGTAACCATTTTCTGACGTTCAACGATCCCGGGGACGAAGGCTGGAACTGCGTCGCAGATCATCAACAAAATATCAGCTGGAAGACGCTGGTTGAGGGCCTGTCGGCTCAGAATATGGCCCGCACCCGTCTGAAAGAAACGTCCCTGCGCAGACCCCTGACCGTTATTGCCATTGCTGCGGTCATGATGGTGGCCGGCGCATGGATTCAGAATGAATCCTCGCAGGCCGCCCGGGATGCTGCTATCGAGGCGAGCCGAAAGGTTGTGAAAGTCATCAAGCCTGAAGAGGCAGTACAACCTGAAAAGCTCCCCGGTCCGTGGGCGATACGGTTCACGGTGCCGGCATTTCTGAAGGCGTGCTGGACTACCCGGAGCCAGACCCGGATTTCGATCGTGGGATGGCGTGTTTCAGTGGGCGAATGTGATGAGCAACAGCAGGGGCTTCGTCTGCATTACGAAGCAGTCCAGGGCAGCACCATCGAAAACTTTGACCGACGTGTCATTGAGCTGTATGGCCATCCGGCAACGTTTGATTTTGTTGACGGCGGAAAGAACGGAAATGTCTTTATTCCTTTTGGTTTTCCTGACGCGGACTCACTGCAGGATGAGCCACTTCGTCCGGCAAATGAACGCCTGAAGAGTTTCATCTCCCATATGCAGCGTAAAACTGTCCCGGTTCAGCTCAGTGAGGTGAAGCAGCCTGAAACACTGCCCGGCACTAAAAACGAACAGCCGAAAACCGACTGGCAGGAATATACCTTTACGCTTTCTACCGGACTGATGCCCGAACTGTTGCTTGAGGGTATGGACGCCAGGGGGGTACGCATCAGTTCCATTTCTTACACCGTAAGCCCACAGGGGCTTTATCACTACACCCTTCGTGGGAGCCTCTATGCCAAAAAATAATGCACTTCGCTGGCTTTTGCCATGCGGCCTGACTCTGCTGCTGATGACGGGGCAGGCAAACGCTGATGAGAGTATGACCATTAATCGCGTCATCCCTGAAAACGTTGTTAGCGGTGATCTTGAGCTGGCCCAGGCGCGCAATATGGTGCTTGAACAGCAGGTTCAGACAGCGCGCCTGCAACAACAGTTACGTCAGGCACAAGCCCCTGCTGAGACGAAAAACTGGACGGAAGGGGCACCGGCCGGGTATCCCCAGACATCTGTTGTGGTGGCCCCCCAGACTCAGACTCCGGGGGCCTCTTCCGTCAGTCGTGCTCCGGAACGGGTTCGCCTGCAGGAAATTTACGGGAAACCTGGCTCCCTGCGGGCGCGTATCACTCTGCCGGGTGGTGGGGTAACGGAAGTTAAAAAAGGGGATGTCATACCGGGCATGAAGGGGACCGTGGCGTCAATAAGTGGCGAGAGCGTTCGCCTCAGCGACGGAAGCGACCTGACATTCTGAGGAAGATGTTATGAAGAAATACGCAGAAATTGAGAATTTTGTTCTGCTTGATAATTCTGCCGGACAGATCTCTCTGGTCATCGATAAAAACCGGCGCACCGATGTACGTATACAGCGCTGGGTGATGGACCAGACCAAGCGTTTTCCTTATGCAATACCTGAGTTTGTCTCGCTTGGTGAGCTTAAGGCGCGCCGAGAGAAATTCCTGCCCACTCAGTCGGCGCAGCTGGTCAGTACAGCATTCGACGATGCCTGGAGTGATGTGCAGAAACGTATGGTGGGGTATTTTGCACTGGCCCAACAACTGGGATCGTCAGATATCCATATTACGGTTATGCGCAGTATTGGCCTTGCACGCATAGAGATGCGTATACATGGCGAGCTGGAAGTGATTGACGAACTGACGAGTGAGGAGGGGGATTCGCTCATTCAGACCCTGTTTATGTCGATGTGTGACATCCGCATCCCTCCGGCCTTCAACGACAGCGACATGCAGGCCGGACGTGTCGACGCGAAATTTGCGCGCGCTGCGGGATTGTTTGGCGCGCGCTACCAGCATATGACAACGGCCGATGGGATCTACGTTGCGCTGCGAACCATCATTGATGACAGCGATCGGGTGCCGACACTTGAAGTGCAGGGTTTTCTGCCTGAGCAGATTGTTCTTGCTAAACAAATTATCCGTTTTCCAAACGGACTGGTTCTGCTCACCGGGCCAACCGGCTCCGGTAAAAGTACCACCCTTCGTATTTTCAGCAATATGTGGCTTGAGCGTACCCGGCACCGTAAACGTCTGCTTACGGTGGAAAACCCTGTTGAAGGCCGAATTGCCGGTGCTATCCAGACGCCTGTCATTAATGGTGACTGGGACAAGAGCAATGCCGCCGTAGTGCGCTCTGACCCTGATGCGATCCTCTTGGGTGAGATGCAGGAGATAAACGCGCTCATCGCCGCCATTCATGCCGCACACGCGGGGCACATTGTGTTCGATACCGTGCACAGCAACAGTGCAGCGGGCGCGTTACCCCGAATGGAAGTGATGGGGGCTGACA
>Ga0268251_10000032_pt1 | contig 148514 bp, 141 predicted proteins | sample AgamicAsMae_FD_200527 | JGI IMG/M metagenome (GOLD analysis project Ga0268251, IMG submission 200527) | Agave microbial communities from Guanajuato, Mexico - As.Ma.e (v2) (version 2) | ecosystem: Host-associated > Plants > Phyllosphere > Phylloplane/Leaf | place: Guanajuato, Mexico... | reverse complement strand
CCGTCAACTGTGGATTGCGCGTATCAACGCAGCAGCACGTCAGAACGGTATTTCTTACAGCAAATTCATCAACGGCCTGAAAAAAGCCTCTGTTGAAATCGACCGTAAGATCCTGGCTGACATCGCCGTATTCGACAAAGTGGCATTCACTGCCCTGGTTGAAAAAGCGAAAGCAGCTCTGGCATAAGCCAGTGAGAAGAGGGGGCCTTGCTCCCTCTTTTCGTTTTCGTCCCTGAGCGGGCGTTGACATTTAACCGTGAAGGTCCTTCAATAGAGGCTTCATCTCTTACCAGACAAGGTAACGCAAGCATGAATACTGCTATTTTCCGCTTCTTTTTTTACTTTAGCACCTGACACCAGGAGGCTGACGCGTGAAAGAAGAAACGAAAAATAAACGCTAAAAGCCTCCCACGTGGAGGCTTTTTTGTATTATCGGTTTATGCGTTAAAAATCATCGGAGCGGTCTGCACCGAAATAATGAGGAAAATCATGTCACATCTCGCAGAGCTGGTTGCCAGTGCGAAGGCAGCCATTAACCAGGCCTCAGATGTTGCCGCGTTGGATAACGTGCGCGTCGAATATCTGGGCAAGAAAGGGCAGCTGACCCTTCAGATGACCACGTTGCGCGAACTGCCAGCGGAAGAACGCCCGGCCGCTGGCGCGGTTATTAACGAAGCGAAAGAGCAGGTTCAGCAGGCGCTTAACGCCCGTAAAGATGCGCTGGAAGGCGCTGCGCTGAACGCACGTCTGGCCGCTGAAACCATCGATGTTTCCCTGCCGGGACGCCGCACCGAGAACGGTGGTCTGCATCCGGTGACCCGCACCATCGACCGCATTGAAAGTTTCTTCGGTGAGCTCGGCTTTACCGTCGCGACCGGTCCGGAAATCGAAGATGATTACCATAACTTCGACGCCCTGAATATCCCGGGTCATCACCCGGCACGCGCTGACCACGACACTTTCTGGTTCGATGCTACACGTTTGCTGCGCACCCAGACGTCCGGCGTGCAGATCCGCACGATGGAAAATCAGCAGCCGCCGATCCGCATTATCGCGCCGGGCCGTGTATACCGTAACGACTACGACCAGACCCACACCCCGATGTTCCACCAGATGGAAGGGCTGATCGTCGATAAAAACATCAGCTTTACCAATCTGAAAGGCACGCTGCACGATTTCCTGCGCAATTTCTTTGAGGAAGATTTGCAGATCCGTTTCCGTCCGTCCTACTTCCCGTTTACCGAGCCTTCCGCTGAAGTTGATGTGATGGGTAAAAACGGTAAATGGCTGGAAGTACTGGGCTGTGGCATGGTCCATCCAAACGTGCTGCGTAATGTAGGTATCGATCCGGAAGTTTACTCCGGCTTTGCCTTCGGAATGGGGATGGAGCGTCTGACCATGTTACGTTACGGTGTCACAGACCTGCGTTCATTCTTCGAAAACGATCTGCGTTTCCTCAAACAGTTTAAATAAAGGCAGGAATAATAATGAAATTCAGTGAACTGTGGTTACGCGAGTGGGTAAATCCGGCGGTAGACAGCGAAGCGCTGTCCGGTCAGATCACCATGGCCGGCCTGGAAGTGGATGGCGTGGATCCGGTCGCCGGTGCTTTCAACGGCGTTGTGATTGGTGAAGTTGTGGAGTGCGGTCAGCACCCGAATGCCGATAAACTGCGCGTGACTAAAATTAACGTTGGTGGCGAGCGCCTGCTGGATATCGTCTGCGGCGCGGCCAACTGCCGTCAGGGCATTAAGGTGGCGGTCGCCACTGTCGGTGCCGTTTTGCCGGGCGATTTTAAAATTAAAGCGGCGAAGCTGCGCGGTGAGCCGTCCGAAGGGATGCTGTGCTCCTTCTCCGAGCTGAAAATCTCCGACGATCACAGCGGCATTATCGAACTGCCGGCTGATGCACCGATTGGCACCGATATCCGTGAATATCTGAAGCTGGACGACAACACCATCGAAATCAGCGTTACCCCGAACCGTGCCGACTGTTTAGGCATTATCGGCGTAGCACGCGACGTGTCCGTTCTCAATAAAGCCCCACTGGTTGAGCCGGAAATTACACCGGTTACTGCAACCATCAACGACACGCTGCCGATTACCGTTGACGCTGCCAATGCCTGCCCGCGCTATCTGGGCCGCGTGGTGAAGGGTATCAACGTTAAGGCGCCGACGCCGCTGTGGATGAAAGAGAAGCTGCGTCGCTGCGGTATTCGTTCTATCGACGCTGTGGTGGATATCACTAACTATGTACTGCTTGAGCTGGGCCAGCCTATGCACGCCTTCGATAAAGACCGCATCGACGGTGGGATCGTGGTGCGTATGGCGAAAGAGGGCGAAACGCTGGTTCTGCTGGACGGTAGCGAAGCGAAGCTGAATGCCGACACGCTGGTGATCGCCGACCATAACAAGGCGCTGGCCATGGGAGGTATCTTCGGCGGCGAACACTCCGGCGTGAACGACAAGACGCAAAACGTCCTGCTGGAATCTGCTTTCTTCAGCCCGCTGTCCATTACCGGCCGTGCGCGACGTCATGGCCTGCACACCGATGCTTCTCACCGCTACGAGCGCGGAGTGGATCCGGCGCTGCAGTACAAAGCGATGGAGCGTGCAACCCGCCTGTTAATTGATATCTGCGGCGGCGAAGCCGGTCCGGTTATTGATGTGACCAGCGAAGCGAATCTGCCGACACGTGCCACCATCACGCTGCGCCGTAGCAAGCTGGATCGTCTGATTGGCCATCATATTGCTGATGAGCAGGTTAGCGATATTCTGCGTCGTCTGGGTTGTGAAGTGACCGATGGTCAGGACCAGTGGCAGGCCGTTGCGCCGAGCTGGCGTTTCGATATTGCTATCGAAGAAGATCTGGTCGAAGAAGTCGCGCGTATTTACGGGTACAACAATATTCCGGATGAGCCAGTGCAGGCCGGGTTGATTATGGGGACTCACCGTGAAGCCGATCTGTCCCTGAAGCGCGCGAAAACGCTGCTTAATGACAAAGGCTATCAGGAAGTTATTACCTACAGTTTTGTCGATCCGAAAGTGCAGCAGCTGATCCATCCGGGTGAAGAGGCGCTGATCCTGCCCAGCCCGATCTCCAGCGAAATGTCGGCGATGCGTCTCTCTCTGTGGACCGGGCTGCTGGGTACCGTGGTGTATAACCACAACCGCCAGCAGAACCGCGTCCGCATCTTTGAGAGCGGTCTGCGCTTTGTGCCTGATACACAAGCGAACCTCGGCATCCGTCAGGATGTGATGCTGGCAGGTGTGATCTGTGGCAACCGCCATGAAGAGCACTGGACGCTGGCAAAAGAAAGCGTTGATTTCTATGATTTGAAAGGCGATCTGGAGTCTCTGCTCGACCTGACAGGCAAGCTCGACGACGTGCAGTTCCTTGCCGGGGCCAATCCGGCACTGCACCCGGGGCAGTCTGCGGCGATTTATCTGAAAGGTGAACACATTGGTTTCATTGGGGTTGTTCATCCCGAGCTGGAACGTAGACTGGATCTCAACGGCCGTACATTGGTATTCGAACTGCTGTGGAACAAGCTTGCAGACCGCGTGGTGCCTGCTGCGAGCGAGATTTCACGCTTCCCGGCGAACCGTCGCGATATCGCCGTTGTTGTGGCTGAAAATGTGCCGGCAGCAGATATTTTGGTCGAATGTAAGAAAGTTGGCGCAAATCAGTTAGTTGGCGTAAACTTGTTTGACGTGTACCGCGGTAAGGGTGTAGCGGAAGGTTCTAAAAGCCTGGCTATCAGCCTGATCCTCCAGGATAACAGCCGTACACTCGAAGAAGACGAGATTGCCGCTACCGTTGCCAAATGTGTAGAGGCATTAAAAGAGCGATTCCAGGCATCATTGAGGGATTGAACCTATGGCGCTTACAAAAGCTGAAATGTCAGAATATCTGTTTGATAAGCTTGGGCTTAGCAAACGGGATGCCAAAGAGCTGGTGGAGCTGTTTTTCGAAGAGGTGCGTCGCGCTCTCGAAAACGGTGAGCAGGTAAAACTCTCCGGCTTTGGTAATTTTGATTTGCGTGATAAAAATCAACGCCCTGGACGTAACCCGAAAACGGGCGAGGATATTCCCATTACAGCCCGGCGCGTGGTGACCTTCAGACCCGGCCAGAAGTTAAAAAGTCGTGTCGAAAACGCTTCGCCCAAAGCTGAATAATCTGAACTAACTAAAAAGGCCGCTGTTGCGGCCTTTTTTCTTTTCAGTGCCCGGTAAGCGCCATAAAATCAAACATATCGAACTATGGTCAGATGGGTCTTATGTCGCCATTCGCTCAACGTCAGCAGCAGCATAGCCGCCGCTGGCTCACCGGTCTGCTGTTGCTATTGCTGCTGTCGCTGACGGCCAGCCTGTGTGCGGGTGACAGCTGGATCGGTCCACAGGACTGGTTTAGCGAACGTGCCCGGCTCTTTGTCTGGCAGATTCGGCTGCCGCGCACCCTGGCGGTCCTGCTGGTCGGGGCCGCACTCGCGCTCTCGGGCACGATTATGCAGGCACTGTTTGATAACCCGCTGGCGGAGCCGGGTCTGCTTGGGGTGTCCAACGGCGCAGGCGTCGGGCTGATAGGCGCGGCACTGGTCGGTCAGGGGGCGTTGCCGCTGTGGGCACCCGGACTGTCGGCCATTATCGGTGCATTGACGGTCACGTTAATCCTGCTGCATTTTGCCCGCCGTCATATTTCAACCAGCCGTTTGTTGCTGGCGGGTGTCGCACTGGGGATTATTTGTAGCGCGTTGATGACCTGGGCCGTCTATTTCTCGACCTCCTTCGATCTGCGCCAGTTGATGTACTGGATGATGGGCGGCTTCGGTGGCGTGGACTGGCAGCAACGCTGGCTGATGCTGGCGATCGTGCCGGTAATGCTGTGGGTATGCCGTCAGGCGTCAGCGCTGAATATTCTGGCTTTGGGTGAAGTCTCGGCCCATCAGCTTGGTCTTTCGCTCTGGCTGTGGCGCAATTTGCTGGTGCTGGCTACCGGCTGGATGGTTGGCGTCTGCGTGGCGCTGGCTGGCGCGATAGGCTTTATTGGCCTGGTTGTGCCGCATATGCTGCGGCTGTGTGGTCTGACGGATCATAAAGTGTTGCTCCCTGCCTGTGCGCTGGCGGGCGGCAGCGTGCTGTTATTGGCCGATATTGCCGCACGGCTGGTGCTGCCTTCGGCAGAATTACCCATCGGGGTGGTCACTGCCACACTGGGAGCACCGGTATTTATCTGGCTACTATTAAAAACGCGGGGCTGAATACGCACAGATAATGGCCCGAGCAAACTCTGCATCGGGCCACAGTGCATTTTATACGACAAGTTGTGACATTTTTTCCATTGCAAAGGTTAACACTTGCTCTCCATCAAGCTCGGCGAATGGCAGACTTTCAATAATAGCTATCGAACGTGAATCACCTATGGCAGCCTGGAGTTCATCAAGTTTGTACTGGATATGTGGCGCAACCAGAAAACAGTCGTAGGTGGGGGCCACGCTGGCAAAATTGTCTAATCCAACGGCGCTCACAATCAGCTGGTAGCCGCGTGCATCAGCTACTTTCTGCATTTTTTTTGCCAGTGAATTAGCCGTATTGCCGAACAAACAGCAGATCAATAACTTTTTCATCGGTGTATCCTCCTGAGTTCTGCCCATACACTATGCCTGTGGTTGGCGATAAAATGAGCGCCGCCTCATATTTGCATAATAATCATAGCGACGATCGGAGTGGACTCCCCTCCGGACAGCACGACCAGACGTAATGTTTTGTTTTTTATCACGCTATCTGGCTATGATTAAGGGTTGGCTATGACCACAATTGAGACATTAATCAGGAGAACGCTATGCAGCAGGATATTCTGAACACCGCAGTGACCACCCTCGATGGGGAAGACACTACGCTGGCACGCTATCAGGGCAGTGTGCTGCTGGTGGTCAACGTTGCCTCTAAATGTGGCCTGACACCACAGTATGAGCAGCTGGAAGCATTACAACAGCGTTTTGAGGCGAAGGGCTTTAGCGTGCTGGGCTTCCCCTGCAATCAGTTCCTGGGCCAGGAGCCGGGCAGCGCAGAGGAGATCAAAACCTTCTGTAGCACCACCTACGGTGTGACCTTCCCGATGTTTGCCAAAATCGACGTTAACGGCGAGCAACGCCACCCGCTGTACAGCAAACTCATCGCTGCAGCGCCCGATGCGATCGCACCGGAAGGCAGCGGTTTTTACGATCGCATGGCCAGCAAAGGCCGTGCGCCGCAGGCGCCGGGCGACATCCTGTGGAATTTCGAAAAATTCCTGATTGGCCGTGATGGTCAGGTGATCCAGCGCTTCTCACCGGATATGACGCCCGACGATGCGCAGTTGGTTACCGCAATCGAGCGGGCGCTGGCGCAGTAATGCCGATATTGATGCAGCTGCGGAATGTGGCGGAGCAGGGCCGACTGGGTCCGCTTTCCGCCAGCGTACAGCGTGGGGAGATCCTCCATCTGGTCGGGCCTAACGGGGCAGGGAAAAGTACGCTGCTGACCCGAATGGCGGGCCTGAGCCAGGGGCAAGGGGAGGTCATCTTTAACGGCTCTCCGCTTTTCGACTGGCCTGCGGCGACGCTTGCCCGACACCGTGCTCTGCTGGTACAGCAGCAGGTTCCGCCGTTCGCGATGCCCGTCTGGCACTATCTGACCCTGCATCAGCATGATAAAGCCCGCACCGCGCTGCTGGAAAGCATCGCCGCGCGGCTCGATTTAACGGATAAACTGCCGCGTCCGTCCAGAGCGCTCTCCGGCGGTGAGTGGCAGCGGGTCAGGCTGGCGGCGGTTATCCTGCAGATCTATCCGGAAGGCAATCCGCAGGGGAAACTACTGCTGCTGGATGAGCCCATGAACAGCCTTGATGTCGCCCAGCAGGCCGCGTTGGACGGCCTGTTAAGTGAACTCTCTGCTGCTGGCGTCACGGTTGTGATGAGCAGTCATGACCTGAATCACACCCTGCGCCATGCGCACCGGGTATGGCTGATGTGCAAAGGGTTACTGATCGCCAGCGGACCGTGCGACGAAGTGCTGGTGCCGTTGCATCTGTCCAACGCCTACGGCGTGCCGTTCCGCAGTCTGGATATTGAAGGCCATCGAATGCTGATTGCTGCAGGCTAAAACCTTGCCAGCAGGCTAAAAGGCACGTTAAATTATCCGAAAATTAGAACAGAGGAATCGTCCCGATATGCGTTTCGGACTCATTCTGGTGGTGGCACTCTTTCTGGCTGGCTGTAGCTCGCATCGCGCACCACCGCCAGACTCCCGGCTTTCGGACTCGATTACCGTCATCGCCAGCCTGAACGATCAGCTGCAAAACTGGCACGGTACGCCTTATCGTTACGGTGGGATGAGCCATGCGGGCGTCGACTGCTCCGGCTTTGTGCTGCTGACGTTCCGCGATAAATTTGCCATGCAACTTCCGCGTGAAACGCGCCAGCAGGCGAACGTTGGAACGGAAATCGACAAAGACGATCTTCTGCCGGGCGATCTGGTTTTCTTTAAAACCGGCTCCGGTGACAACGGCCTCCACGTGGGTATTTACGATACGGACAACCAGTTTATTCATGCCTCAACCAGCCGGGGCGTGATGCGTTCTTCACTGGATAACGTTTACTGGCGGAAAAACTTCTGGCAGGCCAGACGCATTTAACGGTATAGATCTGCAGGATAACCGCCGCCAGCCTGACCCGCTGCCACTCACCGCCGGAGAGCGCTCTGGACGGACGACGTCACTGAAAAAAAAGAGGCTTAGCCTCTTTTTTTTTCAGCCGGACATTTTAGCGATATGACTTTTGCCAGATTGACGTCAATTTATCCCGTTATTAATTGTTATGCTCGGTTTGATATTGTGTAAATTGTATTTTATGGATTACAATCAGTGTAATCTGTTAAAAACTGCAGATGTGTTTCTGAAATAAATCAGAAGTTGCTGAAATCTAACTATTAAAAATCAATTAAGTTGAATTCTTTACTTTCTTACGCCAGGATGCCGGGTACGACCCTTAATGCAGGGCTGGCAAAATGATTGTTACATTTGAACAGGCATATCGCTCCGAACTCTTATTTCTGCCTGCACGTAACGGCGGAGGTAAACTTGTGGGCCTGGAAATAATTGCCAACTTCGTCAGCGTTAACGACGCTGACGTCCGCACGCCTACTGAACTGATTTTACCGCGTCTGAGCGACGAACAGGCCTTAATGCTGTTTCGGGAAAAACTGGCATTGCTCGAATCATGCCAGCTCTTTTTTATTCAACAGCAACAGATAGCCTGGCTAAATATCACCCCTGCTATTACCGTGGCAATCTTATCAGACAATAATCTTGCAGCGACGATTGAACGTTTCCCTTTTATTGAGTTAACGGTAAATGAAAACTATCCGGCGCTAAATAGCGGGGGAAAAAATGAATCACTCGCCCACCTTGCAAAGCGTTATCCCGTTGTTCTGACTAATTTTGGTGCCGGGCATGCCTCGACGAAAGCGATCTTTAATTCGCTGTTCTACCGTATTGCGATGGATAAAAACTTTATTCATCAGCGGCTGGAGGAGAACTCATTCGAACCATTTATGCGGGCTATTATTTCGCAAATTGAACCTTACTGTTCCGCGCTGATGATTGCCGGCATTGACGATGAGCCGACGCTTCAGCGTGTGATGCGCTTTCCCTTCGCAGCGATGCAGGGGGCGCAGTGGCCCGCGGTAGATCCCTCGATGCTTACCGCGCTGATCCAGCAATAACCCTTTTGTGGCCCTGTGTTTAAGCCAGGGTGAACACACTACACTAAAGGCAGGAGGAGCTATGACCCTGTCTTTTATGACCCGCTGGCGCGATGAGCTGCCAGATTTTTATACGCCACTCATTCCGACGCCGTTGCATAACGCGCGCCTGCTGTGGCACAACGCCGAACTTGCTGCCGAACTCGGTATCGATAAGACGCTTTTCCAGCCTTCGGCGGGCGCGGGGGTATGGGGAGGCGAAGCCTTACTGCCGGGCATGTCGCCGCTGGCTCAGGTCTACAGCGGACACCAGTTTGGCGTCTGGGCCGGTCAGCTTGGTGACGGCCGGGGGATCCTGCTTGGTGAACAGCAGCTCGCCAGTGGGCGTATTGTGGACTGGCATCTGAAAGGTGCCGGTCTGACGCCATATTCCCGTATGGGCGATGGGCGGGCAGTGCTGCGTTCAACCATCCGCGAAAGCCTCGCCAGCGAGGCGATGCACCATCTGGGAATTGCCTCCACGCGCGCATTAACGATAGTGACCAGCGACACGCCAGTACAGCGTGAAACCGTGGAGCAGGGCGCGATGCTGATACGCATTGCGGACAGCCATCTGCGTTTCGGCCACTTTGAGCATTTTTACTATCGCCGCAAGCCAGAAAAGGTGCGCCAGCTTACCGATTTTGCTATTCGTCACCACTGGCCGCATCTGGCCGAAGAAGCCGATAAATACCTGCTCTGGTTCCGGGATGTGGTACGACGCACGGCGATGATGATTGCCCGCTGGCAGGCGGTGGGTTTTGCCCACGGCGTCATGAATACGGACAATATGTCGATCCTGGGGCTGACCCTGGATTACGGTCCCTTTGGCTTTACGGATGACTACCAGCCGGGTCTTGTCTGCAACCATTCTGACTATCAGGGGCGCTACAGCTTTGATAATCAGCCTGCGGTAGGCCTGTGGAATTTACAGCGGCTGGCACAGACGCTGTCGCCTTTTATGACGCCAGGAGCGCTTAATGACGCCCTGGATGGATATCAGCAGGCATTGCTGAGCGAATATGGCAGGCGGATGCGTGCGAAGCTGGGACTGTTCAGCGAAGAGCGCGGGGACAACGATCTGCTTAATGAACTCTTTGCCCTGATGCAGCGTGAAGCCAGCGACTATACCCGAACTTTTCGTATGCTCAGCGTGACGGAGCAGGACAGCGCGGCTTCACCGCTGCGGGATGAGTTTATCGACAGGGCTGCGTTCGACAGCTGGTTCCTGCGCTATCGTGCGCGCCTGCAACAGGAGCAGATTGCCGATAGCGAACGTCAGTCGCAGATGAAACGGGAAAACCCGGCGCTGGTAATGCGCAACTGGCTGGCGCAGCGGGCGATTGAACAGGCGGAGCAGGGGGATAACACGGAACTGTACCGACTTCATGCGGCGCTGTGCGAACCCTGGCAGGATCGGGACGATGACTATAGCCAGCGTCCGCCATCCTGGGGCAAAGGGCTGGAAGTGAGCTGTTCCAGCTAGCGAGTAAGAAACACCTGCGGGGCCGGGCTGGAGGGATGCAGCCCGACCTGCACCTCTGCACCGTACCAGCGTTGTATCGTCGACGCATGGAGTACGTTGTCCGGACTCCCCTCTGAGACAAGCTGGCCTCCATGCAACAGCAGAAGGCGATCGGCCCAGAGCGCAGCCAGATTCAGATCGTGTAGCACCATACAGACATGGAGCGGTGCTTCGCGTGTCAGCCTTTGCAGCAGACGCAGCAGATGCTGCTGGTGGTAAAGATCCAGTGCCGATGTCGGCTCATCCAGAAACAGATAACCCTGCGGCTTGTCGTCGTGCCAGAGCTGGGCCAGGGTTCTGGCCAGTTGAACCCGCTGCTGCTCCCCGCCTGAAAGCTGCTGCCAGCTGCGTCCTGCAAGGGTTGAACAGCCCGTTAGCGCCATTAGTTCGTGGACCAGTGCCGCGTCCGGATCCGCTTCCCATGGGGCACGTCCCATCGCGATAATGGCTTCAACCGGCCAGTCAAAACCAGGTTGTGCTTGCTGGCGCATCACTGCTCGGCGGCGGGAAAGCGTCTGAGCGGGCCAGGTGGACAACACCTGACCATCCAGCAGACAGCGTCCCTCCGTTGGCGACACAAAACCGGTTAACAGGCGCAGCAGCGTTGATTTACCGGCGCCGTTAGGGCCAATCAGGGCAACCATTTCACCCGGCACAAGTCGCAGAGAAACGTCTTTGATTAGCAGCTTCTGGTGTATGGCGTAGTGCACGCTTTCGGCGGCGAGAATATTATTCATAGCGAGCCTGCTGGCGGAATATCAGCCATAAAAACCAGGGCGCACCCAGAAGGCTGGTCAGTAATCCAACCGGCATTTCGGCGGGAGCAACCAGCGTGCGGGCAACGGTATCCGCGACAAGCAGCAGGATCGCGCCAACCACCACGGATCCCGGAAGCGTGACCCGGTGATCGGCGCCGAGCCACATGCGCAGCAGATGCGGTACGACCAGACCAATAAAACCAATCACGCCGCTGATGGCCACGGCTGAGCTGACCAGCAGGGCGCTGCTGAATAACAGGATATGACGCACCCGGCGAATATTGACGCCAAGATAGTGAGCCTCTTCATCGCCAAGCTGGAGCAAATTCAGCTGAGGTGCCAGACGCCAGATTGCCACGGCAGCCGGTACCATCAGGGAAACGGCCACCAGCAGCGTAGGCCACTGGGCCTGGCCCAGACTGCCCATGCCCCAGAGGGAGAGCTGTCGCAGCTGAGTATTGTTGCTAAGCCAGGAAAGTACACCTACAGCAGCGCCGCAGAGGGCGTTAATGGCGATGCCAACCAGCAGCAGTCGCGTTATCCCAAAGCTACGTTGCTGGCAGAGAATAAAGATTATCGCCGTGACCATCAGGCTGCCGATAAACGCGGCCAGCATCGGGGCATAGAGCAATAATAGCGGCGGGAGGCTGACTGCGGGGATCACAATCCACAGGGCAACGGCCAGCGCGGCACCGCTGCTTATTCCCAGCAGTCCTGGATCGGCCAGCGGGTTGCGGAACAGTCCCTGCATCACACAGCCCGCCAGCGCCAGCGCACCACCAACCGCCAGCGCCAGCAGCACTCGCGGCAAACGAATAGTCACCCAGATTTGCCACAGCATGGGATCCTCATCGCGCCAGAGCTGGAGCAGCGGTAAACGCATGGCGCCAAAGCTGGTCGCCGCCAGGGTTAACAGCAGCAGCAAACCGAGCAGGGCCCACAGTCTGCGAGCGGTACGCAGTGGCATCAGGGGAGCTGCTCCGCACGATCCCGCAGCTGGCGAAGCGCCTCGGGCGTGCGAACGCTAAAGCCGAGCAGGGCCATATCATCCACCAGCAGCACCTGCTTGTTACGTCCGGCAGGTGTCTGTGCCAGCCCAGGCAATGTCCAGAGTGCCGCTTCGCCGCCCATCGCCTTAACACCCTCAGAGGAAATCACCACCAGATCCGGGCGGCTGGCGATAATCCCTTCCTGGGAAAGCGGCTGGTAGCGGTTAACGCCCTGAATCGCATTTTGCAGACCGGCAGCGCGAATAGCCGCATCAGCGCCGGTTTGCTGTCCGGCGGCCATGGCGTTCATCCCGCTATGGCTAAGGATAAAGAGCACTCTTTTATTCAGCGAAGTGTTGGGCAAACTCGCCAGCTGTTCACGCATTTGCTGGCGCAGGGTTTCCCCCGCAGCCTCTTTGCCAATCGCCTCTGCAACCAGACGGATTTTGCTGTCGATAACGTTGATATCATTGCTACCGGGAATGGTGGTGAGCGCGACGCCGCTGCGCTGGATCTGCTGTAGCGCGAGTGAGGGCTGCGCTTGATCGCTTGCCAGTACCCGATCCGGTCGCATGGCAAGAATACCTTCGGCATTAAGTTGGCGCAGATAGCCGACATCGGGCAGCGATGTTGCCTCCGGTGGCGCCAGACTGGTGCTGTCACGCGCCACCAGGCTTTTACCGGCGCCGAGCGCGTAGACGATTTCGGTGATATCTCCGCCCAGCGCAACCACTCTGTCTGCGGCGGCGGAGGCCATAAGTGGAAATGCTATCAGTATTGCCAGCATTTTTTTCATGCCGCCAGCCCTTTACCAATCAACGATTCCACCTGCAGACGCCACTGTATCTGCTCAGGTTCACCTTCGGTACGTTGGCCGTAGAGCTGCGCAATCTGGGTTCCGTCGGCGGCAAAGAGCTCAAGGCTGGTCACAAATCCGTCTGCAGTGGGTTTACGGGTGACCCAGCTTTCGGCGATGGTGTCATCGCGCAGATGCAGCGTAAAGTTCGGATTGAAAATGTTCAGCCAGTCTTTCATTGGCGTGAGCTGCTGTATCTGGCCGGTAAAGATCTGCACGCAACCGCGATTACCAACGAAAATCATAATCTCATTGTTGTCCTGCTGCGCGGCACCCAGCAACTGTGCCAGGGCAGAGTTATTGACCTGACAGGCAAGGTCGTCGGCGACCAGGCGGAACGCCTGCTGACGGCTGAGGCTATGGCGCTTTAACAGGCCAAAGAACTGGTGCACGTCCGTCATTTCACGCCAGGCTTTATCGACAACGCTGCCCTCAACGCTTGCGGACGTTTGCGCCGGTGCTTCTGCCGCAATCAGTGTCAGCGGCGGATTATCGGCGTAAATATAACGGGCCAGCAGATCGCCCCAGGCGGCCATATCGGTCCGGTTGGTGGTATAGACTTTCAGCAGCGCATCGCCCTGACGGTCAAAAAACTGGATGCTCTGGCGTTCGCCGCGCGGCCCGGTTTCGCGAAGATGGAAAAAACTCGCCCACTGGCCCAGGAACAGACGGAGATCCAGCGCGCGAGGATTTAGCACCAGGCCCGCATGATCGCCAAGCTGCTGGTGGGTAAAGGCACCAACCTGCTCATGTACCGCATATTCATTGCGGCAGATGCACTTAGTTTCACCAACGGATTCGAGAGCTGCGATAATTTCCCGGATCTCACCCCGGAGGCGCCAGGCGTCATGCCCGACGCGATGCCATGTTAATTCAGCCTCGGCGATCTCCATCTGCGCGGCAATATCGCGGGCGTATTTGCCTGGATTCTGCTGTTTCAGTTCCAGCCATTGTGCATAGTGACTCATATTGTTCCCTTAATTAATGGTCCCGGCAATGCCGGGGCTAGCGGTTACCACTGATAGCTTACGAAAACTTTGCCGCTACGGCCGTCCTGAGGTACGCCCTGGGAGGAGGCATACTCTTTGTCGAAGGCGTTACCCAACACCAGAGTGGTGGTTAAGCCGCGCAGCCACTGCTGGCCTGCATAGCTGACATAGAAATCACTCAGGCCATAACCAGCCTGTGGCGTGGTGGTGTGGCTATTGCGTTCGACGAAGGTACCCACCCAGCCAACGGAGAATCCGCTCTCTGCCAGCGGAACATTAAGCTTGCTGGTCACGGTATCCGGGCTAATGCTGTCGATCCACTCACCGGAGTCTTTGTCTTTTCCGCGGGTACGGTTATAGGCGATGTCGAGGTCAAACAGGTCTGTACGATAGCTGGATATCACATCCCAGCCCCAGATTTTGGCGCCAGGTACATTGACCGACGTGGTGGTGCGGCCGAGGAAATTGACCGATGTCGTAATATAATTTTTCGCGTCAGTATCGAAATAGCTGGCCTTGAATTCAAACGCGTCATTGGCCATCATCAGATCGTCGAAGTGCAACCCGAAGCCCGCTTCCTGGCTCTGGTTGGTTTCCGGTCGCAGGTTTGGGTTCGGCACGAAGTAGTTGGTAAACGGACCCGCAGGGAAGTGCATGGAATCGTTATACATTTCACCCATGGTCGGGGCGCGAAAGGCCTGCGCCCAGGAGCCGAAGACCATCAACCAGTCGGTCGGATTGATCGTCATCCCGGCGCGAGAAGACCACTTATCGGCATTCACGTCCTCATAACCATCGCTGCTGCCGCTATAGCTATCGTAACGGGTACCGGCCAGTACTGTAATCGGCAGATCGCGCAGGGTGATTTCGTCCTGCAGCCAGCCGGAGCTGAAATCAATTTTAGCCTGCGGGAAAGCCGTTGTGCCGCCGCCCGGGTGCTGCTCCTGGCGATAATACTCTCCGCCCCAGGTCACCAGGTGTGCCGCGGCGCTGTCGCTGAACAGGCGGCTGCGGTTTTCCAGCTTGCCGCCTTTGGTCGTTTGTTCGCGATACTCTGATTCAATATTGGGATTCTTCGCGTTGATACGTACTTCGGACCAGTAGATCTTCGCGTCCGCGTCCAGCCAGGCGAGATCGGTCGGGTTCAGTTTGTAGCCAAGCTGTGCATCACGCTGGATAGTCGAGCGATCCACCATAACGGTGCTACTGGTGGCTTCGCCTGCGGTCTGCGGGTTCTTTGGCTGGCGGGCGTTGTTATTGTAGTAACGCAGTGAGCCGCTTAAGGTCTGAGCGTCATCAAGTTTCCAACTGCCTTTGGCCAGCATATTGCTGATGTTTTCGTCATTCGGGGCTTTTTGGCCATCGCTCTGGCTGATATCACCGCGATCGCGGCTGGACCAGGAGATAACGCCGTCCAGCGTATCGGTACGACCAAAGGCGCTGGCGCCCATTCCCAGGCTGCTGTCGCCGGTCGCTCCTGTGCTAAAAACGCGATAGCCGCTGTACTGGCCTTCATGCAGCAGGTCGCTGGCATTGGCTGTTTCATAAGAGATTACGCCGCCCATTGCGCCGCTGCCGTAGAGCAAGGCTGCCGGGCCACGTACCACTTCAATGTGTTTAACCAGCGCCGGATCGAGGAAGGTACTGTTCAGGTGGCCGGTATCGGTCCCCTGACGAATGCCATCAACAAGCATCAGCACGCCGCGACGGTCGTAGCCGCGCAGGCTGACATCCTGACCGTTGGTACGACCGGTGCCGCTGATGGTCAGGCCAGGGACATAGCGCAGAAGATCGGCGGCAGAAGAGGCGGTCTGGTTTTCCGGTTCACTGGGATCAATCACGCTGACCATCATGGGGGCTTCAAAGGCGCTGCGGCTATTGCCTGTTGCGGTAACGGTGATCTCGTCCGTGGCGGCTGAAGCCTGTGCAGAAATTGCTGTGACGATTGCGACCGCTAAAAAAGAACGACGCGGCAGCGTAAAAGAAGACAAAGGCATAGCGACTCTCCAGAGTGAGTGAGAAGTGCTGGCTGCCTCGGCGAACCTGGGTGGCTGGCGGTTTGTTTTATTTTGTCAGGATCAGTTTTCCGGCATGGGTCCGGCGCAGCAAATAGTGCTGACCGTCATGCTCTATAATTACCCGCCCTTCAGGCCCCAGCAGAGCTTCGCTTTGAATCCGACGATCGCCGTCGATCTGACGCGATGTCATGTCTTTACGCGGTGGCAAAGAGGGGGTTGCTGTATTCGTCATAATCAGAGGCTCGTAAATGAGAATTCATATAACAATAATAATCATTATCAATAAAGTGAGGTTTTCGGGCAAGCGTTATTTGCAGTAACTTTGTGTGATCAGATGATGTTAAATGCTTACTTAATAGATGGTTTTTGGGAAGAAAGCTCCCGCCGTTGAAGGGCGGCGGGGAAGGGATCAGAAACGACTGGAGACTGCGGAAGCGAGCTTAGCGAGCAGGGCCTCGCTGTCGTCCCAGCTCAGGCAGGGATCGGTAATCGACTGACCGTAGACCAGCGGCTGGCCCACGGAGATGGTCTGGGTGCCTTCGGCCAGGAAACTTTCTACCATTACCCCGGCAATAGCGGTCGAGCCGGTGTGGATCTGTTGGCAGATATCATCGCAGACCTCCAGCTGGCGGCGATGCTGCTTCTGGCAGTTACCGTGGCTGAAATCGATCACCAGATGTTCCGGCAGCGCAAACTCACGCAGGGTCTCGCAGGCGCGGGCGATATCCGCTGCATGATAGTTTGGCGCTTTACCCCCGCGCATAATGATATGCCCGTAGGGGTTGCCGCTGGTCTGGTAGATGGTTATCTGACCGTTTTTATCCGGTGAGAGGAACATATGGCTGGCGCGTGAGGCGCGAATGGCGTCCACCGCAATATGTGTATTACCGTCGGTGCCGTTTTTAAAGCCGACCGGGCAGGAGAGCGCCGAGGCCATTTCCCGGTGGATCTGGCTTTCCGTGGTCCGTGCGCCGATAGCGCCCCAGCTGATCAGGTCGGCGGTAAACTGCCCGGTGACCATATCAAGGAATTCAGTTGCGGCAGGTACGCCCAAGGTGTTGACGTCAACCAGCAGCTTGCGGGCCAGCTCAATACCATGATTAACCCGGTAGCTGCCGTTAAGATCCGGATCGGAAATCAGGCCTTTCCAGCCGACAACGGTGCGTGGTTTTTCAAAATAGGTACGCATCACGATTTCGAGGTGCGCATGGTGCTTCTCACGTGCGCCCTGAAGGAGACGGGCGTACTCAATAGCCGCCTCGGGATCGTGAATAGAGCAGGGGCCGATAATCACCAGCAGGCGATTGTCTTCACCGTTCAGGATCTTCTCAATTCGGCGGCGTGTCTCAGTAACGTGCGCCGCGACCTCAGAAGATACAGGATACCGCTGCACCAGCTCGGCTGGCGTCACCAGGCCATCGATGCGGGCGGTACGAAGTTCATCTGTCTTATGCATCAGGGATCTCAGAAAAAAAGTGCTTCAGCGGCACAATGCCGGGAAGTGATGGGCATCACAATAAACCAATTCCTGCTGAATTCAAGTACGCAGCAGGATGCATAATAGTTCGTCGTATTTTATCAGGATTAAAGCCGGATATTTAATACATGCGTCGGCTCAATCCTCTGATATCGAGAATTTTCGTGGCAATTTCCTCTACCGAATAGTTGGTGCTGTTCAGACAGGGGATCTGATGTCGACGGTACAGCGCTTCGACTTCGGTCACCTCCATCCGGCACTGGCGCAGCGAGGCATAGCGGCTGTTCTCACGTCGCTCTTCACGGATGGCCGCCAGTCGCTCCGGATTAATCGTCAGGCCGAAGAGTTTATGCTGCAGCGGCTTCAGCGCCGCAGGCAGAACGAGGTTATCCATATCGTCGGCAATAAAGGGGTAGTTGGCGGCACGGATCCCGAACTGCATTGCCAGGTAGAGGCTGGTCGGGGTTTTGCCGCAGCGAGAAACGCCCAGCAGAATCACCTGGGCCTGGTCGAGATTGCGCAGTGAAATTCCGTCGTCATGGGCCAGGGTATAGTCAATGGCCGCAATACGCGCATCATACTTGGTGAGATTTCCCGGCGTCAGGCCATGAGTGCGGTGGGCAATCGGCGTGGGATCGAGTTTAAGTTCCTGCTGGAGCGGAGCGACCAGCGCCTGGACAATATCCTGACAAAAGCCTTCGCTCTGTATGATAATTGCGCGAATCTCCGGCAGGACAATCGAGTAGAAGACCAGCGGGCGCGTACCGGTTTGCTGGTAAATCGCGTCAATCTGGTCCTTCACCGCCCGCGCCCGGCTCTCATTTTCTACAAAAGGTAGCGTGATGCTGTTAATCGCCACCGGGAACTGCGACATCACCGCATGGCCGAGGACTTCGGAGGTAATGGCGGTGCCATCGGAAATATAAAAGACGTGGCGATCGACAGCATTTTCCATTTTTACGCTTCCGCAATATTTCAGTTAATTGCCTGAAAGCATAAATTAAAATTAGGTTACAGGCATAACGATCCTGAATGATTTTTGAAAATGAAACGGTATTTTTATTTTAAATGAAATGTATGGTTCATTTTTCTGAGCTGGTTAATAATTCGCAGTTTTTAGCAGTATTCCTGAACAATCATAAGCTTAGCTTGTTATGGAATCAGTCTGAAAATACAAAAAATAAATTTGCTTGAACGATTCACCGTTTTTTTGGCGTCGTGAAATATGCCAGGATAATTTGTGCAATCAGCCAATTCACGTTTTTGTCCATTAATCACAAAAGGATTGTTTCGATGTCCAATAATGGCTCGTCACCGCTGGTACTCTGGTATAACCAACTCGGCATGAATGATGTTGAGCGGGTGGGAGGCAAAAATGCCTCGCTGGGGGAAATGATCACGAATCTTTCCGGTATGGGCGTTTCCGTACCGAACGGGTTTGCCACCACCGCTGACGCATTTAATCAGTTTCTCGATCAGAGTGGCGTCAATCAGCAGATTTATGCCCTGCTCGATGAAACTGACATCGATGATGTCCAGGCGCTGGCAAAGGCCGGGGCGCAAATCCGTCAGTGGATAATCGACACGCCGTTTACGCCTGACCTGGAAAAGGCGATCCATGATGCCTACAACCAGCTCTCCGCTGACGATGCCGAGGCGTCGTTTGCGGTGCGTTCTTCGGCGACGGCGGAAGATATGCCTGATGCTTCCTTTGCCGGACAGCAGGAAACCTTCCTTAACGTGCAGGGCTATGATTCGGTGCTGGTGGCGGTGAAACATGTGTTCGCCTCCCTGTTTAACGATCGCGCTATCTCCTACCGCGTTCACCAGGGCTATGACCACCGTGGCGTGGCGCTCTCGGCGGGCGTGCAACGTATGGTGCGTTCGGATCTGGCCTCCTCCGGGGTACTGTTCTCCATTGATACGGAATCCGGCTTCGACCAGGTGGTCTTTATCACCTCCGCATGGGGTCTGGGTGAGATGGTGGTACAGGGGGCGGTCAACCCCGACGAATTCTACGTCCATAAACCGACCCTGTCCGCTGGCCGCCCGGCGATTGTGCGCCGTACCATGGGTTCGAAAAAAATCCGTATGGTCTACGCGCCTACGCAAGAGCACGGCAAACAGGTGCGCATCGAAGATGTGCCTGAGGAGCACCGCGACCGCTTCTCGTTAACGGACGAAGAAGTACAGGCGCTGGCGCAGCAGGCGGTGCAGATTGAGAAACACTATGGCCGACCGATGGATATTGAGTGGGCGAAAGATGGCCATACGGGCAAGCTGTTTATTGTCCAGGCGCGTCCGGAAACCGTGCGCTCCCGTGGCCAGGTGATGGAGCGTTATACCCTTCATGCTCAGGGACGTATTGTCGCCGAAGGGCGTGCTATCGGCCACCGCATCGGTGCCGGTCCGGTAAAAGTGATCCACGATATTAGCGAAATGAACCGTATCCAGGCGGGCGATGTTCTGGTCACCGATATGACCGACCCGGACTGGGAGCCGATCATGAAGAAAGCGGCGGCCATCGTGACCAACCGTGGCGGTCGTACCTGTCATGCGGCGATTATCGCCCGCGAGCTGGGTATTCCGGCGGTTGTTGGCTGTGGTGATGCCACCGAACGCCTGAAAGACGGTGAGGAAGTGACCGTTTCTTGCGCCGAAGGGGATACCGGCTACGTTTATGCCGAGATGCTTGACTTCAGCGTGAAAAGCTCCAGCGTTGATACCATGCCGGATCTGCCGCTGAAAATCATGATGAACGTCGGTAATCCGGATCGCGCGTTTGACTTCGCCTGCCTGCCAAACGAAGGCGTGGGTCTGGCGCGTCTGGAATTTATTATCAACCGCATGATTGGTGTGCACCCGCGTGCGCTGCTGGAATTTGATGACCAGGAGCCGAAACTGCAGGCGGAAATCCGCCAGTTGATGAAAGGCTTTGACTCGCCGAAAGAGTTCTATGTCGGTCGCCTGACCGAGGGGATCGCGACGCTCGGCTCCGCCTTCTGGCCGAAGCGCGTGATCGTGCGTCTCTCCGACTTTAAGTCTAACGAGTACGCCAACCTGGTCGGCGGTGAGCGCTACGAGCCGGAGGAAGAGAACCCGATGCTGGGCTTCCGTGGCGCTGGACGCTACGTGGCGGACAGCTTCCGCGACTGCTTCGCGCTGGAGTGCGACGCCGTCAAGCGGGTGCGCAACGAGATGGGCCTGACCAACGTGGAAATCATGGTGCCGTTCGTCCGTACCGTCGATCAGGCGAAAGCCGTGGTTGACGAACTGGCGCGTCAGGGCCTGAAGCGTGGCGAGAACGGTCTGAAAATCATTATGATGTGCGAAATTCCGTCCAACGCCCTGCTGGCGGAGCAGTTCCTTGAACACTTCGACGGCTTCTCTATCGGCTCCAACGATATGACGCAGCTGGCGCTGGGACTGGATCGCGACTCCGGCGTGGTTTCCGAGCTGTTTGATGAACGTAACGACGCGGTCAAAGTGCTGCTGTCGATGGCGATCCGCGCGGCAAAGAAACAGGGTAAGTACGTGGGCATCTGCGGTCAGGGCCCGTCCGACCATGAAGACTTCGCGGCCTGGCTGATGGACGAAGGTATCGATAGTCTCTCCCTCAACCCGGATACCGTGGTGCAGACCTGGCTGAGCCTGGCGGAATTACGTAAGTAGCCGTATTTAACTGAACAGGCCCCGCTTCCGGCAACGGATGTGGGGCTTTTTTATGCATGTATAACGGGCAAAAAAAAGCCCATCGTGGGAGATGGGCAAAGACTACACACAGCAATTCGTGTTTCACTCAGGGGATTTCCATGCTTATAAATCAAGGTGTTGATTTATAACCGTGGATTAATAGTAAGCATGGTCAGTTTTTGCGTCGATCGGATTCGTCTCAATAGTTTAAGGGAAATAACGATTTTGCGGATTATGAACGGATAGTGACGGTGCAGAATAGGAAGACAAGCTGTTATTGATAAGAAAAATTTAAGTTTTTGGCGGGTTTCCCCGCCCGACAGTATTACTTTTTGTCTTCGCTGAGATCAAACTCGCTCATTTCCTCCAGCACCTTATCCGGGTCGGATTCCGGCGGCGGCGCCTCTTTGACCCAGGCATCGAACAGACGCCATGAGACGGCCAGCAGCACCGGACCAATAAACAGACCGATCATCCCGAAGGCGATCAGTCCGCCGATCACGCCGGTGAGGATCAGCACCATCGGCAGGTCTGCACCCATCCGAATCAGCATCGGCCGGATAAAGTTATCTATCGTGCCCACCACGCAGCTCCAGACCAGCAGCACGGTGCCCCAGGTGGTGTCGCCACTCCAGTAAAGCCAGATAATCGACGGGATTAGTACCGGCAGCGGACCCAGCTGCACCAGGCAGGAGAAAATCATCACCACGGTAAGAATAGTGGCGTAAGGCACGCCGGAGATGGCAAGACCAATACCGCCCAGCACCGCCTGCACCAGCGCGGTCACTACCACGCCCAGCGCCACGGCGCGGATCGCCTGTGCGGCGAGCAGCACGGCGGCATCGCCGCGTTTTGCCGCCAGACGGCTGGCAAAGTGGCGAATACCCCAGGCGACTTTCTCCCCCTGCCAGTAGAGCAGCGCACTGAACAGAAGCATCAGGGAACAGTGCATCATAAAGCGACCAATATGCGCCGCCTGGCCGACAAACCAGCTGGTCGTGGTGCCAACGTAGGGCCGAACTTTTGCCATAATTGCGCTGCCGCCCATTTCCAGCAGACTGTGCCAGCCTGCGTAGAGACGCTCGCCAACCAGCGGAATGCTGTTAAGCCAGTTCAAATCCGGCAGGGTCATATCACCGGAGGAAATGGACTGGATAACCGGGCCGCTATTGTCCACCAGGCTATTGACCAGCAGAGCAATGGGGATAATAAACAGCAGAAACAGCAACAGTGTCATCACCAGCACCGCCAGAGAACGGCGGCCAAACAGCAGACGCTGCAGACGAAGCAGAATGGGCCAGGTGGCGATCACTATCGTACCGGCCCAGGCGAAGCCCAGCACAAACGGCGAGACAATCCAGAGGCAGGCGACCAGCATCAGTGCTAAAAACAGCACTGACAGCATCACCTGTGGCACATCTCTTGGCTGATGAAGATTACCCATAAAACGATTCACCTTTCCTGTGTGTTAACGCAATGGCGCATTGTAGACCATGGCTAATCATTAGCTATTCCGGCGGTTTTTAACAGAAAAATCGTGCCCTCAATTCTGTCGGGCAGATAAGAAAAAAATGTGATACAACAAATGAAACAATAAGCAAACGATTAACTCTCAACAACAAATATATACCCAAGATAATTCGAGTTGCAGGACAAAACACATCGTGTTTTGTCCTGCAACTTGAAGAATGAAGGGTATGGAGACCGTCAGACAAGGTCAACGACAATGATCCCACAAATTTCTCAGGCGCCAGGTGTTGTTCAACTGGTGCTCAATTTTTTGCAGGTACTGGAGCAACAAGGCTTTACCGGTGATACCGCCACGAACTATGCCGACAGGCTGACGATGGCCACCGACAACAGTATTTATCAGCTTCTTCCCGATGCGGTGATTTTTCCCCGCTCAACTGCGGACGTGGTTTTGCTCTGCCGACTGGCGGCAGAAGAGCGCTTTGCCACGCTGGTCTTTACGCCTCGCGGCGGCGGTACCGGCACTAACGGCCAGGCGTTGAACCACGGGATCGTGGTCGACCTCTCCCGCTATATGAACCGTATTATTGAAATCAATCCTGAAGAGGGCTGGGTGAGGGTCGAAGCGGGTGTTATCAAGGACCAGCTCAATCAGTATCTGAAGCCGTACGGCTACTTCTTTGCCCCGGAACTGTCGACCAGTAACCGCGCGACGCTTGGCGGGATGATCAATACAGATGCTTCCGGGCAGGGCTCGCTGGTCTACGGCAAAACCTCCGATCATGTGCTGGGCGTGCGGGCGGTGATGCTGGGTGGCGATATGCTTGATACCCGTCCGATGCCGGTGGCGCTGGCGGAGACCCTCGGCGAAGAGCAAAGCATGAGCGGGCGTATCTATCGTACCGTGCTGGAGAGCTGCCGCGATAACCGCCAGTTGGTTATCGACAAGTTCCCCAAACTTAACCGCTTTCTGACCGGGTACGATCTGCGCCACGTTTTTAATGACGAGATGACCGAGTTCGATTTAACCCGCGTGCTCTGTGGTTCAGAAGGCACGCTGGCGTTTATCACCGAAGCCCGGCTGGATATCACGCCGCTGCCAAAAGTGCGTCGGCTGGTTAACGTGAAGTACGACTCTTTTGGTTCCGCGCTACGCAACGCGCCCTTTATGGTCGAGGCCAACGCGCTGTCCGTTGAGACCGTTGACTCCACGGTAATCAATCTGGCGCGGGAAGACATCGTCTGGCACTCGGTCAGCGAGCTGATTACTGATGTGGCGAATAAAACGATGCTTGGCCTCAATATTGTTGAGTTTGCCGGGGATGATTCAGAACTGATTGATTCGCGGGTCCGGGAGCTTTGCCTGCGGCTGGATGAACAAATCGAACAGCAGCAGGGCGGAATTATTGGCTGGCAGTTGTGTGAAGAGCTGGCGGGTATCGAGCGCATCTATGCGATGCGCAAAAAAGCCGTGGGTCTGCTCGGTAACGCCAAAGGCGCGGCCAAGCCGATCCCCTTTGCGGAAGATACCTGCGTGCAGCCGGAACATCTGGCGGACTATATCGTTGAGTTCCGTGCGCTGCTTGACAGCCACGGCCTTAACTACGGCATGTTCGGCCACGTTGACGCGGGCGTGCTCCACGTCCGTCCGGCGCTGGATATGTGCGACCCGCGTCAGGAGATGCTGATGAAGCAGGTCTCCGACGACGTGGTGGCGCTGACGGCGAAATATGGCGGTCTGCTGTGGGGCGAACACGGCAAAGGTTTCCGCGCCGAATACAGTCCAGCCTTCTTTGGCGAGCAGCTCTACGCCGAACTGCGCAAGGTGAAAGCCGCCTTTGACCCCGACAACCGGCTTAATCCGGGCAAAATTTGCCCTCCGGCGGGCGTGGATGCGCCGATGCATCAGGTGGATGCGGTCAAACGCGGGACATATGACCGACAAATCCCCATTGCCGTGCGGCAGAACTGGCGCGGGGCGATGGAGTGTAACGGCAACGGGCTGTGCTTTAACTTTGATGTCAAAAGCCCGATGTGTCCGTCGATGAAAATTAGCGGCAACCGGATCCACTCTCCCAAGGGACGTGCAACCCTGGTGCGCGAATGGCTGCGCCTGCTGGCCGATCGCGGCGTTGACCCGAACAGTCTGGAAATGGCGCTCGCCACGCAAGGCCCGAGCCTGAGCACGCTGATTAGCCGCAGCCGTAACAGCTGGCACGCCCGCAAAGGCGAGTATGACTTTTCCCACGAGGTGAAGGAGGCAATGTCCGGCTGTCTCGCCTGTAAAGCCTGCTCCACCCAGTGCCCGATCAAAATTGACGTGCCGGAGTTTCGCTCCCACTTCCTGCAGCTCTACCACTCCCGCTATCTGCGTCCTGTGCGGGATCATCTTGTCGCCACGGTGGAGAGCTATGCACCGCTAATGGCGCGGGCACCAAAAACCTTTAACTTCTTTATCGGCCAGCCGTGGGTGCGCAAGCTGTCGGAGAAACATATCGGTATGGTCGATCTGCCGCTACTCTCTGCGCCGTCGCTGCAACAGCAGATGGTTGGCCATCGCACCGCCAATATGACCCTTGAGGCGCTGGAAGCGCTGAGCCCTGAGCAGAAAGCGAAAACGGTGCTGGTGGTGCAGGATCCCTTTACCAGCTACTACGACGCGCAGGTAGTGAGCGACTTTATCCGCCTGACGGAAAAACTGGGCTATCAGCCAGTGTTGCTGCCGTTCTCACCGAACGGTAAGGCCCAGCATATTAAAGGCTTCCTCAATCGCTTTGCCCGCACTGCGCAGAAGACCGCCGACTTCCTTAATCGTGTCGCTGAGCTGGGGATGCCGATGGTCGGGGTCGATCCGGCGCTGGTGCTCTGCTATCGGGATGAGTACCGACAGGCATTGGGTGATAAACGCGGTGATTTCCTGGTGCAGTTGGTGCACGAGTGGCTCTCCTCCGCTCAACCTGCGGTTGCGGAAAAACAGCCCGGCGGCGAGGCCTGGTATCTTTTCGGTCACTGTACCGAAGTGACCGCGTTGCCCGCATCTTCCGCGCAGTGGGCGGCAATCTTCGCCCGCTTCGGGGCGACGCTTAAGAACGTCAGCGTCGGCTGCTGCGGGATGGCCGGCACCTACGGCCACGAATTCATAAACCATGCTAACTCGCTCGGTATCTACGCGCTCTCCTGGCAGCAGGCAATGCAACGTCTGCCGCGCAACCGCTGTCTGGCGACGGGCTACTCCTGCCGCAGCCAGGTCAAACGTATTGAGGGTAACGGCGTCCGCCATCCCTTACAGGCCCTGCTGGAGATAATGGGATGATCTGGAAACGTCAGGCGACCCTTGAGGCGCTGAACACCATGGGCGAAGGCAATATGGTCGGTTTGCTGGATATTCGCTTTGAGCGGCTGGACGATGGTGCGCTGGAGGCCACCATGCCGGTTGATGGACGCACGCATCAGCCTTTTGGCCTGCTGCATGGCGGCGCCTCGGTGGTACTGGCGGAAACATTAGGCTCGGTGGCCGGTTATCTGTGTACTGAAGGGGAACAGAAGATTGTCGGCCTGGAAGTTAACGCCAACCATATCCGCAGCGTTCGCAGCGGGCGCGTGCGCGGGGTTTGCCGGGCGCTGCACGTGGGCGGTCGCCATCAGGTCTGGCAAATTGAGATCTTCGATGAGCAGGACAGGCTGTGCTGCACGTCGCGGCTGACCACCGCTGTTGTTTGACTCTCTCATATAAAGGCCCCCTGCATTGCCGTGCAGGAGGCTTTTTGCATTATGGCGCAGGCGGATTGTCCGGTAGCGGCACCACTTCAACCCGCACCTCATAATGTTTCGCCATCGACGCCGGGATCAGCGTCGTCAGTTTGTTGATGGTCTCTACCGGCGTATCCGTCGCCACGCGGGCATCGAACAGCACTGGCTTCATCGGCGGATGGGGAAAATGCGGCGGCATTTCCGCAGGGCCAGCACCCGGGGCTAATTGATTTATCTGCGGGGTTGGCGCATCGGCTTTGGCCGCGACGGCCAGGGCACTGGCGGATATAACGGACAGCGTCACGCAAAGGGCGACAAGTGTTTTTTTCATTTCTGATACCTCCTTTAATCTGGGTGGAACGATACGATCGGTGCCGAGGTTCCACAATCCATCAGTAGTCGAATCCTCACTATTTCTGCCGACTGTGGTGAGGACGTTTCATTCCAAAAAAAAGCCCCTTACAAACGGGGGTAGTAAGGGGCGAATATAAAGATTATGGAATGATTATCCTGCATGAGCAGTAATTTTACTTAAGGAAAATGGAGTCTTTATGGAGAAAGTGTGAAACCGGGCGGGGTTACGTGGTGCGACATTGAGTGCAAGGGGGCCTGTCATCCACCACCACCAAACTTAACTCCCTGAAATCCCACCCACCCACGCTCCGGAATCGAATTTATGAGCTGTTAGTGCAAAAATCAGACGCAGGATCTAACGCACTAAAAGTTATAGCGCAAGGCGGGTATGCTGATCTGGTTCCTGGCGCAGGGTCAGCAAGTTGGCCTGTATTTACGTGGACACTTAACTCCTCTACTAATAATCTTGTTGCCACTCCAGCGGCCAATGTGGGTGGAGTAGAATTTTGGTTCGAGATTGTAGCGTCAGGGCAAGTTGTTGCTTCAACGATTTAATAGATGGCCCCTTTACTTACCGGGGCCATAATTTCACATTGGAGTGTAAAAGAACTTGCCTAAAGAATCTCTTTCAACACCTGTTATAAAAACAAAGTCAGGCTTGTAGCTCACCACTAAGCGCTTAACCTCTGATGGAGTTAACTTTCCGTAATGGATCTGAAGTATATTCCCAAACGTTCTTGCCATGTATGGAGACATTGCTGTGCCGAACGAGCCCCTTAGCCATAAAACTTTGTAGTTATTAAGGGCTTTAGCTGTCCCGTAAACAGTCAGTGTTCTTGGTGCCTCAATGGGAGTTAATCTCCCGGAACTGATAACTTTTCCAGTTTTATAATCAACGCTCGTTACTACCAAATCACTAATTGAGCGCCTTTTAACATCTACTTCATCGTCAGTTATTAAATGTGAAATTTTCAGGAACCTTGAGAGGTCTCCGCCTTCCTTTGTCTTAATAAAAAAATCGGATTCCTGATACTGGTCATCAAGTTTGATATCAGGCACATCTAAACTCAGTCTCTGTGCCAGAGCGTTAAAAGCTACGGAGCCTCCATAAAGGTTCCAATGAGTGTCAGTTTTGAAGTATAGGGGGATTTTAGATGATTCTTTTGCCTCAATAATTTGGCTAAAGGCATCTACATAAATATCCGGAATGCTTTTTAATAACCCTCGGAGAATCTTCCCTTCTGACTGTTTTAGCCAATTTGGTGCTAATTCAGGATAGACACTCTCTTTATCTGGGTCGATAATTATTTTAAAGTCTTTAACGCCGTGCTCCTTGAAGAAGGAATCCCAATATTTAACATTGCTTGCTATCTTATTAACAACAGCTTTATTTGATTCATTAACTCCTGTGATTTTGGTGGTTATTGGTGATGAATAATTCTCACCCAAAAATAACCATCCTTCCTTTCCAGCGTAAGCCTGTCCTGGTGCAATTGATAACCCAAGTTGATAGCCAATCAATCCAACAAGTGACTCTACTAAGTCCATGTTATAAAAGCTGGTGATTTTGTCGCGCACATTTTTTGTTGATAGAGCCTCCGGATTATAAATGGCATTAAGAGCGGGTAGCACCATTAGGCCCAGAATCAGCGCGGAGATGAATGTGATAGTCTTCCTTTTCATAACGTGCCCTAGAAGTTAAAGTATAAAAACACAGCGCTGGTCGTGTGTAGGACCATATACAATCCAAGAAGAGAGATGATACCAACAAATATCATTTTTCTTTTGGTAATCTCACCGGTGGTGACAATTTCAATTGAGTTTTTTTGCGCGCAGATAGCAAAACAAATCAAAGCCATTGCTATTGGAGCAGCATAGAAAGATACGCCATCAGGCATATATCTACCTACGGCATCAGTCATCGTTCCCATGAATGACATATTCTCAATAGCCATTGAATGCATTTTTGGCGCTGCGGGCAGTGAAAACATCGCCTTGATAATGTTCATTGCGTCAGTCATTGAGTGCGCTCTGAAGAACACCCACGCCAGATCTACGTACAGGAATGTAACAAGCCACGCCAGGCCGTTGGGCATTTCCAGGTTGGCGTTTTTCCACATCCTATGGGCGACCAGCGCGCCGCCATGCATAACGCCCCATATAACAAACATCCAACTCGCACCATGCCATAAGCCACCAAGAACAAAAGTGATGAAAAGGTTAAAGTACACTCCTGGAACGGCGCACCGGTTTCCACCCAAGGGGATATAAAGGTAATCTCTCAGGTATCTGCCGAGTGTTATATGCCATCTTCGCCAGAAGTCCTGAATATCAAGGGACTTGTAAGGTGAGTTGAAGTTAATTGGTAGCCAGATATTGAACAGCAACGCAGCACCAACTGCCATATCGCAATAACCGCTAAAATCAAAATAAAGCTGAAAGGTATAGGAAAGGGATGTAACCCAAGCGCTGTAAAAATCGTGCTCTACACCTGGAGCAAATCCAGCGTTAGCCCATATGGCGAAAACATCAGCCAGCATGGTTTTCTTGAATAGACCTATTCCAAATATCATCATACCCATGAGGATATTTTTGTACCTGATGAAGAATGTCCACCTGGAGCGGAACTGATTCATCATCTCTTAATGGTGAAGAATTGGTCCGGCAATCAAATGCGGAAAAAACGTAACAAACAACGTATAGTTGATCAAGTCAAACTCTTTAACTTTTCCTTTGTAACTATCTACGAGAAACGCGATCTGAGTAGATGTGTAGAAGCTTATGCCGATAGGTAGAATATGTTCAGCGATGTGAATGTTTTTATCTAGTAGCACATTTAAATTATCAAGAAAGAAGTTAGCGTACTTGTAATACCCAAGCGTTAACAGGTTTGCTATAACGCCTATGGTTAAGTAAAGTTTTTTACGACCGCTTTGGCGGGCAAGCATTACGCCTAGTGTGTAGTTGAAAGCAATTGACCCTAGCATTAGCGGCAGAAAATTGAGGCTCCAGTAGCTATAAAAATATAAGCTTGCAAGAACAAGCTATATTTTGGATGCATATGGCAGTCTGAATTTATTTAGCAAAAAGTAAACCGCGAAAACCATCGGTAAAAACAGAAATATAAATTCTGGTGAGCTAAATATCATGGCTTAAAAGATCCATCCGTGACCTCTTGAGGGGTTGTGGATGTATTCCATAATATGCACCAATATGTTTTATTCATGCAATTAACCGCCATAGCTCAATCTTCTTTTTTATTCAATGAATGCATTGTATGGTAAATACACCAAAGGATAAAGATCCTGTGGCATGTGAGTTTTGCAAAATCCGGCTTGATCGCAAAAGCCACATGGTCAGCCTTGACCACTGGATGACGTTGGTCTAACGCCCACTCAGGTGGGCTTTTTACTTGTCGTCGTCCAGATACCCCATGCGGCGACCAGGTATCGCAGCAAGCTTCCTTGCGTGTTCTTCTCCCTCGTGAAGGATATCTGCTGTGAATGGGTCTTTCTTCGCAAGAATTTTAAGAAATTCCTCCTTCTCTTCTGGTGTTGGCCTGGGTTCAAACGCTGCTTGGGTTGAGTCAAAGTCAACAAGATTGCTTTCAGCAATAGCCCTGTCGATATCTAGCGTTTCTTGAAGTATCTGAACTATTTCAGAGTTGATAGATCTGCCGTTGCGTTTTGATCGTTCGGTGGTCGCATCACCGACTACGGCGAAATGCGTCAGGGGATCTGCAGTTACGCCAGCCGGGCGGCGGAGAAGCTGCACGGTGAGCATCAGTATTGCCGATATATATCAACGTTCGTAAAGACATCACCATTTGCATTGAGCGAGCCTTATTACGGCAATAGCGCATCGGTAAAGCTGCTTACGCCAACACAGGATAGCCGGGATATCATAAACGCGGCCACGCGGTGCCTTGAGGCAGTATGGAGGGATGGGCATCGTTATCAGAAAGCAGGGAACATGCCTGGCGATTTTTTCAGCCAGGGCGTGGCGCAGCTTCATCCATTCGACAATAACGCACCGCGACATAAGAGCAGCACGCTGATGGAAGTTCTTGATCGGCTAAACGCTAAAAGAAGATCGCGGGACGTTGTATTTTGCCGGGCAGGGCATACAGCCGCAGTGGCAGATGAAACGCGATATGCTCAGTCATCGTTACACGACTCGATTTACGGATTTGCTGGTTGTCAAATAATGCGGCATATGGTGGGGGGAATTTGGGGGCATGGAGTGTTTTGGGGGCAAGTTTGGGGGCATGAGAATGTCCCAATATAGCCTTTAGTGTTCGACAAACGATAAAGATAAGTCTTTGAATCGCTTCTAAGTCGATGAATTGAAATTTTTCTGCTTCCAATCTCAAAAATAGGCATTATCTATACAACTTTTTTACAACCGCGGTAAAATTCGAGCCCTGTGAATATATTCCTTTTCAATCAATAGCTAAGTATCCATTTTTTCGGCCTGTGAAGGCCGCTGACAGGGTCTATGCTTAAGTAATGTTGCCAAAAAGGGCGTTTTTACGAAAAGCCCCTGCTGGTGCAGGGTTGAAGTGATTATCGTTATCACTAACATAGCGCTATTGCCCTGATGTCTCCAGGAGATGAGGTATATCCATGAATACGCAAGCAGGAACCTTTAACCCCGCGGATTTTGCCTGGCGTGGTCTGACGTTAACCCCCGAAGCCGCGGCCCATATTAAGGCGCTGGCCGAGAAGCAGGAGGGCGTGCTGGGCGTCCGTCTGGGGATCAAACAGACCGGCTGTGCGGGATTTGGCTATGTGCTGGATACCGTCAGCGAACCGGCTGAGGACGATCTGGTGTTTGAGCGCGACGGCGCGCGTCTTTATGTGCCGCTGCAGGCGATGCCGTTTATCGATGGCACCACCGTGGACTACGTGCGCGAAGGATTAAATCAAATCTTCAAATTTAATAACCCTAAAGCGCAGCACGAATGTGGCTGCGGTGAAAGTTTTGGGGTATAGGCGGTTCTATGTCTCGTAATACTGAAGCAACTGACGATGTCAAAACCTGGACTGGGCCACTCAACTATAAAGAGGGCTTCTTTACCAGTCTGCAGACCGACGAACTGGCGAAGGGCGTCACCGAAGATGTAGTGCGCGCCATTTCGGCAAAGCGTAATGAGCCAGAGTGGATGCTTGAATTCCGGCTGAATGCGTTTCAGGCCTGGCTGAAGATGGAAGAGCCACACTGGCTGAAAGCCCACTACGATAAGCTCGACTATCAGGATTACAGCTACTACTCCGCACCATCCTGCGGTAACTGCGATGATACCTGTGCGTCTCAGCCGGGTGCCGTGCAGCAGGACGGGTCGAATGCCTGGCTGACCAGCGAAGTCGAAGAGGCCTTTGAGCAGCTTGGCGTACCGGTACGCGAAGGGCGTGAGGTGGCGGTTGACGCCATTTTTGACTCGGTCTCGGTGGCGACCACCTATCGCGAAAAGCTGGCAGAGCAGGGCATTATTTTTTGCTCCTTCGGAGAAGCGATCCACGATCATCCTGAGCTGGTAAAACAGTATCTCGGCACGGTCGTGCCGTCGAACGATAACTTCTTCGCCGCGCTGAATGCGGCGGTCGCCTCCGACGGTACCTTTATCTATATCCCGAAAGGCGTGCGCTGCCCGATGGAGCTGTCGACCTATTTCCGTATCAACGCGGAGAAAACCGGCCAGTTCGAGCGTACGATCCTGATCGCCGACGAGGGCAGCTACGTCAGCTATATCGAAGGCTGCTCGGCCCCGGTTCGCGACAGCTATCAGCTTCATGCGGCGGTGGTGGAGGTCATTATCCATCGCGATGCGGAAGTGAAATACTCCACAGTGCAGAACTGGTTCCCCGGCGATAACAACACCGGCGGGATCCTCAACTTCGTGACCAAGCGTGCGCTGTGCGAAGGCGAGAACAGCAAAATGTCCTGGACCCAGTCTGAAACCGGCTCGGCCATCACCTGGAAATACCCAAGCTGCATACTGCGCGGCGACAACTCGGTGGGCGAGTTCTTCTCCGTGGCGTTAACCAGTGGCCACCAGCAGGCGGACACCGGCACCAAGATGATCCATATCGGCAAGAATACTAAATCGACCATTATCTCGAAGGGTATCTCGGCCGGTCACAGCCAGAACAGCTACCGCGGTCTGGTGAAAATCATGCCCACTGCGACTAACGCTCGTAACTTCACCCAGTGTGACTCGATGCTGATTGGACCCGACTGCGGCGCCCATACGTTCCCGTACGTTGAATGCCGGAACAACAGCGCCCAGCTGGAGCACGAGGCTACCACCTCGCGGATCGGTGAGGATCAGCTGTTCTACTGCCTGCAGCGCGGTATCAGCGAAGATGACGCCATCTCAATGATCGTCAACGGCTTCTGTAAGGACGTGTTCTCCGAACTGCCGCTCGAGTTTGCCGTCGAAGCGCAAAAACTGCTGGCTATCAGCCTTGAACACAGCGTCGGTTAAGGATTTAAGGAACAATACATGTTAAGCATTAAAGATTTGCAGGTTGCGGTTGACGATAAAGCCATTCTGCGTGGCCTGAATCTGGAAGTACGCCCTGGTGAAGTACACGCGATTATGGGTCCGAACGGCTCCGGTAAGAGTACGCTTTCCGCGACGCTCGCCGGGCGCGAAGACTATGAAGTGACCGGCGGCAGTGTCGAGTTTAAAGGCAAAGACTTACTGGAACTGTCGCCGGAAGATCGCGCCGGGGAAGGGATCTTTATGGCTTTCCAGTACCCTGTTGAAATTCCCGGCGTCAGCAACCAGTTCTTCCTGCAAACCGCGTTGAATGCGGTGCGTGAGTATCGCGGCGAAGAGAGCCTGGATCGCTTTGATTTTCAGGATCTGATGGAAGAGAAAATCGAGCTGCTGAAGATGCCGGAAGATCTGCTGACACGTTCGGTCAACGTGGGCTTCTCCGGCGGTGAGAAGAAGCGTAACGATATCCTGCAGATGGCGGTCCTGGAGCCGGAGCTATGCATTCTGGATGAAACCGACTCCGGTCTGGACATTGACGCCCTGAAGATCGTTGCTGAAGGGGTCAACTCCCTGCGCGATGGCAACCGCTCATTTATTATTGTTACCCACTATCAACGCATCCTGGACTATATCAAACCTGATTTCGTCCACGTCCTGTATCAGGGCCGCATCGTAAAATCAGGCGATTTTACGCTGGTGAAACAGCTGGAGGAGCAGGGCTATGGCTGGCTTACCGAACAGCAGTAACGCGCTGCAGCAGTGGCACCACCTGTTTGAAGCGCAGGCCGTTGCCCGCAGCGAACAGGCACGCGATCATTTACAGCAGATGCTGCGTCTCGGCCTGCCGACCCGCAAGCATGAAGACTGGAAATACACCCCGCTGGACGGGCTGATTAATGGGCAGTTTGTGGCGGCAGCCGCTGAGGTTAATGCTGTGCAGCGTGATGCGCTGGCTCTGCCGCTGGATGTGCTGCGGCTGGTCTTCGTTGATGGGGAATATCGCCCGGAGCTGAGCGATGATACCGCCGGTAGCAGCTTTGATATTAGTATCGAAAGCGCGCGTGAGTCCCTGCCTGCTGCCGTGAAGCCGGAAATTTTCCTGCATCTCACGGAAAGCCTGGCTATGACCGTGACCCGTATCGCGGTGGCGCGTAATCAGCAGCCGGCTAAACCGCTGCTGCTGATGCATATCACCCAGGGCGTGGAAGGGGGCGATATCAATACCGCTCACTATCGCCATCATCTGACCCTGGCCGAAGGTGCGGATGCGACGGTTATCGAGCATTACGTCAGCCTGAATGCACATCGCCATTTCACCGGTTCGCGTCTGACGATGCAGGTGGGCGACAATGCGCGTCTGCAGCATGTCAAGCTGGCCTTTGAAAACCCGCTGAGCTATCACTTTGCCCATAACGATCTGCTGATGGGTAACAACGCGTCGGCGTTCAGCCACAGCTTCCTGCTGGGCGGCGCGGTACTGCGTCACCATACCAGCACCCGTCTGGACGGTGAAAACAGCAATCTGGGCATCAACAGTCTGGTGATGCCGGTTGGAGCTGAAGTGAGCGATACCCGTACCTGGCTTGAGCACAACATAGGCTACTGCAACAGTCGTCAGCTGCATAAAGTGATCGTCAGCGATAAGGGCAAGGCGGTATTTAACGGTCAGATTAACGTGGCGAAGCACGCCCTTAAAACTGACGGTCAGATGACCAACAACAACCTGCTGCTCGGGCGACTGGCGGAAGTGGACACCAAGCCGCAGCTGGAGATCTATGCCGACGATGTTAAATGCAGCCACGGTGCCACTATCGGGCGTATCGACGACGAACAGCTCTTCTACCTTCGCTCGCGCGGCATAGGTGCACAGGCCGCACGGGAGATGATTATTTACGCCTTCGCCGCCGAAGTGACCGAAGCTATCGACGACGAGGTGCTCAGAGCGCAGGTGCTGGCCCGCATTGGTCAGCGGCTGCCAGGGGGCAAGGCATGACATTTTCCGTGGAACAGGTTCGGGCCGACTTTCCGGTCCTGACCCGTGAAGTGAACGGACAGCCGCTGGCGTATCTTGATAGCGCCGCCAGCGCGCAAAAACCGAATCAGGTGATTGACGCCGAGGCGGCATTTTATCGCTACGGTTATGCGGCGGTGCATCGCGGTATTCATACCCTGAGCGCCGAAGCAACGCAGCGAATGGAAGCGGTACGTGCTCAGGCTGCCGCTTTTATTCATGCCGATAGCGCCGACGAAATCGTCTTTGTGCGCGGCACCACGGAAGGTATCAATCTGGTCGCCAACAGCTGGGGCAACGCCAACCTGGGCACCGGGGACAATATTGTTATCAGCGAACTGGAGCACCATGCCAATATCGTGCCCTGGCAGATGCTCTGTCAGCGCACCGGTGTCCAGCTGCGCGTCATCCCGCTTAACGCCGACGGCACGCTGCAAATGGACGTTGCGGCGACGCTCTTTGATGAGCGTACCCGTCTGCTGGCGATTGCTCAGGTCTCCAACGTTCTCGGCTGCGAAACGCCGCTGACAGCGCTTATTGCGCTGGCCCGCAGCTGTGGCGCAAAAGTGCTGGTTGATGGTGCCCAGGCGGTGATGCATCATCCCGTTGATGTCCAGGCGCTGGATAGCGATTTCTACGTCTTCTCCGGCCATAAGCTCTACGGACCAACCGGGATCGGCGTGTTGTATGTCAAAGCGGCAATTTTGCAGGATATGGCGCCCTGGGAAGGCGGTGGGGCAATGATCGCCACCGTCAGCCTGACGGAAGGGACAACCTGGGCCAAAGCACCGGGACGTTTTGAGGCGGGCACGCCGAACACCGGCGGTATTATCGGCCTGGGCGCGGCGCTGGATTACGTTACCGCGCTGGGTCTGGAAAATATCCGTGAATATGAGCAGGTGTTGATGCACTATGCCCTGGAGCAGCTCGCCAGCGTCCCCGATCTGACGCTCTACGGCCCCGACGATCGTCTTGGGGTGATTGCCTTTAACCTCGGAAAGCATCACGCTTATGACGTGGGAAGCTTCCTCGACAACTACGGTGTCGCGGTGCGGACCGGGCATCATTGTGCGATGCCGCTGATGGCGTTTTACCAGGTCCCGGCCATGTGCCGCGCGTCGCTGGCGATGTATAACACCCACGAAGAAGTCGATCGGCTGGTCGCCGGATTGCAGCGTATCCATCGACTGCTGGGGTAACAGGAAAGTGTAATGGCAAGTTTACCGGATAAAGAAAAACTGTTGCGCAACATCAACCGTTGCGCCAACTGGGAAGAGAAGTATCTCTATATCATTGAACTGGGGCAGCGCCTGCCCGAGCTTAGCAAAGAGGCGCACGGTCCACAGAACATTATCCAGGGCTGTCAGAGCCAGGTGTGGATTGTGATGGAGCGCAATGCAGAAGGGCGCGTTGAGCTCGTCGGCGACAGCGATGCGGCGATTGTGAAAGGGCTGATTGCGGTGGTCTTTATTCTCTATCAGCAGATGACCCCACAGGATATTCTGGCCTTCGACGTACGACCCTGGTTCGAGCAAATGGCTCTGACTCAGCACCTCACCCCGTCCCGTTCCCAGGGGCTGGAGGCGATGATTCGCGCCATCCGTGACAAAGCCAGCGGTTTCGTCCAGGCTTAAGCAATCAGACAGCGTTGATCCTGTTTTCGCGGGGCCGTCAGTCGGCCCCGCTGGTCATTCCGTTTTCCGGCAGCCTGCCGGTGAGATGAGGATCTGTTATGAAACGCGCTTCTTTGCTTACGCTTCTCCTTCTGAGTTCATTCTGCGCCGTGTCGGTGGCCGGTGTGACGGAATACTCTTTACCACCTGTCGGTAGCCGCCTGATTGGGCAAAATCAGCTCTATACCGTCCAGCAGGGCGATCGTAATCTCCAGGCGATTGCCCGGCGTTTTCACACCGGTGCCCAGCTGCTGCTGGAAGCGAATAATACTGTCTCACCGGTACAACCGCTGCCGGGAACGGTGATGACCATTCCAACCCAGATGCTGCTGCCAGACACGCCACGAGAGGGTATCGTAGTGAATCTGGCCGAGCTGCGGCTCTACTACTTCCCGCCGGGCGAAAACAGCGTTCAGGTTTATCCGATCGGCATTGGTCAGCTCGGGCTGGAAACACCGGAGATGACGACGCGCGTGAGCCAGAAGATCCCCAACCCGACCTGGACGCCGCCAGCCGGTATACGCGCCCGTTCTAAGGCCGCAGGCATCACATTGCCTGCGGTAGTACCTGCAGGGCCAAATAACCCGCTGGGGCGCTTTGCGCTGCGTCTGGGCTATGGCAACGGTGAATATCTTATCCACGGTACCAACGCGCCTGACAGCGTCGGACTGCGCGTCAGTTCCGGCTGTATCCGGATGAACGCGCCGGATATCGAAGTGCTCTTTGCTCAGGCCCGGGCCGGGACAGTCGTGCGTATTATCAACGAACCTGTCAAATTCTCACTGGAGGCGGACGGTACCCGCTATATGGAAGTGCATCGGCCGATGTCGCGCAATGAAGGTGAGAACACCCAGACGATGCCCTTTTCGCGCAGTGCGGGTCTGAGTCAGTTTATTGTGGCGGCAGGTGACGACAGCGTACGGGCAGAGCAGACGCTGTATCGCCGTGCGGGCTATCCGGTGGCGCTATCGGCAACGCTGGAAGGTGGGGCGGTGCCGGTGCAGTCGGCAAGTAACCTGGAGTCGGCGGAAGCGGAGAGGGTGGGCGGCAATCAGGGATAAAGGCAGGCAAAAAAAATGGCGCACACTGTGCGCCATTTTTATTAACAGGTACTATTACTTACGGTATTTAGTAGCCTGGTTGTCCAGACGCTGGTTAGCGCGAGCTGCGTCGTCTTTAGCAGCCTGAACGTCGGAACGGATTGCGTTCACGTCGTTGCTCAGCTGGTCAACTTTAGCGTTCAGAGTCTGAACGTCAGAAGACAGCTGATCGATTTTAGCGTTGCTGGAGCAACCTGCCAGCAGAGTAGAACCCAGGATTACCGCGCCCAGTACCAGTTTAGTACGATTCATTATTAATACCCTCTAGATTGAGTTAATCTCCATGTAGCGTTACAAGTATTACACAAAGTTTTTTATGTTGAGAATATTTTTTTGATGGGAATATCCTTAAATTTGATCGTTCGCTCAAAGAACCAGCGACTTTCTGTGAGGGACTTAAAAAACTCTGTGAAAACAGGATGCTTTCATCGGATTCATCTTAGATAATTTACTATTTAAATAGCAAAATCCGATTTGCTTTTTTAATCATTCAGGTTAACACAACGAATAAAAAAGGCGCCCGCAGGCGCCTTATTGCATAAATATATCCTGCTGGATAATTATTAGAGGACGTGAACAGAAGAGGTGTTGGTGGTGCCGGCCGGTACCAGCGCACCGGAAACCATCACAACCACGTCGCCTTTCTGTGCCAGGCCGCTTGCAAGCGCCGCTTCTTTACCCAGACGGTAGAAATCATCAGTAGAAGAGATCTCTTTTACCAGCTGTGCGGTAACGCCTTTGCTCAGCACCAGCTGACGGGCAGTCACTTCGTTGGTGGTCAGCGCCAGAATGGTGGCATCCGGGAAGTATTTACGGACGGCACGGGCAGATTTACCGCCCTGGGTCGCCACCACAACAACCGGTGCTTCCAGTTTCTCTGCGGTTTCAACGGCGCTGCGGCAAACGGCTTCGGTGATGCGCAGTTTACGGCTGTCGTTGTTGTAATCCAGGCGGCTGCTCATGACGCGATCGGTACGTTCGCAGATGGTCGCCATAATGGTGACGGCTTCCAGCGGGTACTTACCCTTCGCGGACTCACCGGACAGCATGACTGCGTCGGTGCCGTCGATGATGGCGTTGGCAACGTCACCGGCTTCTGCACGGGTCGGACGCGGGTTTTTAATCATGGAGTCAAGCATCTGAGTCGCAGTGATCACAACTTTACGTGCGCGTACGCACTTTTCGATCATCATTTTCTGCGCGAAGATGACTTCTTCAACCGGGATTTCAACGCCCAGGTCGCCACGAGCAACCATGATGCCGTCTGACGCTTCGAGGATTTCGTCGAAGTTGTTCAGGCCTTCCTGGTTTTCAATTTTAGAGATGATCTGAATATGCTCGCCGCCATGTGCTTTCAGGTGCTCACGGATTTCAACCACGTCGGAACGCTTACGAATAAAGGACGCAGCAACAAAGTCCACACCCTGTTCACAACCGAAGATCAGGTCGTGTTTGTCTTTCTCTGCCAGTGCCGGCAGGGCAATGGACACTCCCGGCAGGTTAACGCCTTTATTTTCGCCCAGGTCGCCGTTGTTCAGCACTTTACAGACGACTTTATTACCGTCGATAGCCGTCACTTCCATACCGATCAGGCCATCGTCAACCAGTACGGTGTTGCCAACCTGCAGGTCAGTGGTCAGGCCTTCATAGGTGACCGCCACGATGTCGCTGTTACCTACAACGGTTTTGTCAGTGGTGAAGATAAAGGTCTGGCCTGCTTTCAGGGAAACGTCGTTACCGCCGTCCAGCTTAATGGTACGGATTTCCGGACCTTTAGTGTCGAGCAGGATCGCCGCTTTTTTACCGGATTTGCTCATCACGTTGCGCAAGTTCTGGATGCGCTGGCTGTGTTCAGCATAGTCGCCGTGAGAGAAGTTCAGACGCATGACGTTCATGCCAGCATCGAGCATCCTGGACAGCATCTCTTCGGATTCGGTTTTCGGGCCGATGGTGCAAACAATTTTGGTCTTTTTCATGACAGTTTTAATCTTTAAGTTGAGAAGGATAGGAAATCATGCTTCGCGGGCGGAGCCGAGAAACGAAACCTGTGTTGCCACGCAGTAAGGATAGGTGACATAAAAAAAGCGTGCTGAGATATGTGTGTCGGCATTCCAGCCCGAGCGGGAGAGCAATGAATGCATTGTTGTATTCTGCTGACCAATGTGCTGAAACCTTTCAATTGGGGTTCTGCGCACATTATATTATGAAAAGTATGCAAAAGGAAAATAAAAACAGCGTTTCAAAAAAGTTCTGTGCAGTTACACAACGGATTGTTATTAAAGCGTTAACTCTGCCTGAATATGACAGATTTGTAAGATAGCCGACCTTGACGGCGAACGGCCGCCAGAGTCGGCGTAAAACTCAGTCTGTCAGGGTCTGGCGCAGGTCGTTAATCAGATCCTGCGGGTCTTCAATGCTCACCGAGAGGCGGATCAGTTGAGGCGTTATGCTACCTGCCAGCCGCTGCTCCAGAGGGATAGAGGCGTGCGTCATCGAAAACGGCTGGCTGACCAGGCTTTCGACGCCGCCGACGGCGTTCTGCAGATAGCCAGATTTGTCCGCAAGTTCCGGTCTGTTTCCAACGACGGCCAGACCGGCGACGACATCCGAATGGCCATTGAGATATTTGGTTGCTGAGTGGACAACGATATCGAAGCCGAGTGGAATAGGCCGCTGGATTGCCGGCGAGGCAAAAGTATTATCCGCAACGCTAATCAGCTTATGACGGTGGGCAATATCGGCGATAGCCGCCAGATCGGCCAGCTTTAACAGCGGATTGGTGGGTGTCTCCACCCAGATCATGCGGGTATCGGGGCGGATCGCCGCCTCCAGCGCCAGCAGGTTATCAGGGTTGATCCAGCTAACCCTGTGGCCCGCGCTATGGCGGCGGACGTTATCCACCAGTCGGTATGTCCCGCCGTAAACGTCATCGACGGCAATTATATGGCTGTCTTTATCCAGCAGCTCCAGTACCGTTGCGCTGGCGGTGAGGCCCGAGGCAAAGGCGTAGCCGCGGGTGCCGCCTTCGAGTTCGGCAATCGCCGTTTCCAGTGCATGGCGGGTCAGCACGTCGCTGCGTGTGACCAGACAAGGAAACTTTTGTCGATCGACAATGACGGCCACCTGGCCACGGTAAAAGAGGGGTTTTAAGGCGCTCTCCGGGGTGCGCTTGTCCAGACGCCCGACATTTCGTGTCATGGCTTCTTTTACTGGCAGGGATAAGTGGCGGCTATCGCCCTCGACATGGCTCAGCAGATCCCACTTATCAATAAACCCGACCAGAATGTCGCCCTCCAGCATCGGGAGCTGGGAGATGTCATACAGGCGCATTCGTGCCAGCACTGTCGAAAGCGTGTCGTCGGGGGCGGTGGTTAGAGTGGCACCTTCGTCGTGGCGCAGCGCGATGAAATCGCTCAGATCGTCAGCCGCGGGGCGTTCCAGAAGACCCTGCTAATGCATCCAGTCATCGTTAAACATTTTCGACAGGTATTTATTACGCTGTCGCAGGCGAAAGTCACCACGCGCTTCGGCGTCGTTTGCGCCTGGCAGTAACGCAGAGCGGCACTGAGCAGGGTGCCGGTTGAGGAGCCGTAGAGTATCCCTTCGGTTCTCAGCAGAGCGCGTGCTGTGCTGAATGCCTCCCGGTCGGTGACGCGCCAGGCCTGATGGACACCATCGAGTTGCGAAAGAGGCGGAATAAAATCTTCGCCAATACCTTCGACCAGCCTGGAGCCTGCTTCACCGTGGTGACCCAGTTCAATCTAATCTGCCAGTATCGATCCCGCCGGATCGGCCAGAATAAACTCCGTATGTGGCGAGTGACGGGCGAACCAGCTTTGCAGGCCGCCAGGCGTGCCACCTGACCCGACGCCGACCACTACTGCGTCGAAACGCTCTTCCATCTGCCGGAACAACTCTGGCGCGGTGGTGGTGATATGGGCCAACGGGTTAGCCGGGTTATTAAACTGGTCAATATAGAAGGCCCTCTCCGTCTCTTCTGCCAGGCGACGAGCGTAATCCTGATAGTAGGCCGGATGACCTTTATTGACGTCGGAGCGGGTGAGAACCACTTTGGCACCCAGTGCACGCAGATGGAAATCTTCTCGCGACTCATTTTGTCGGGGACGACAAGATTCAGTTCATAGCCTTTCTGGGCGGCAATCAGTGCCAGCCCAAGTCCGGTATTGCCTGCTGTCGCTTTGACCAGTGTCCCTCCGGGTTTTAGCAGCCCCTGTTTCTCCGCTTCGTTAATCATCGACAGTGCAACTCTGTCTTTAATCGAGCCACCGGGATTCTGGTTTTCGAGTTTCAGAAACAGCTCGCATACGCCAGTATCGAGCTTATGCAGTTTCAACAGCGGAGTCTGGCCGATCAGTTCGCTGACCGAGTGAAAGAGTGTCATCATTATTTACCTGATAGAGGAAACATGTGCGAATGATAGGTCTGTCAAAAAACGCGTAAAAAGAACATTTGCCTGCGATTAATAGCAAAATGGAATATGAACCACTATTCAGATGGCTGGATGGCAAGCCGTTGGGAGGTGTGGATGTATTGATGTCCGAACAAGGGGGAAATGGATAAGAAATGAGCATTTCAGAGGGAAGGATTGCGGCTATCCCCGGTGGATGCATAACCATTGCCGAAACTAAGCTTAGGGCGAATGCTCCCGTCAGATACGACTTATCGTTTTTGGTTATAAGAAATTCCTTTCTGGTGGTTTAAAACGCAACGAGAGGTTATTATTATCTTTTGGACATCCATACTGCTAAACTCCTAAAGGAAAGGCAGACCAGCAAAATGCGGTTGCGGATATGATAACGATATGATTGTACTCAGTAATATTTCGAAAATTTTTGCCCATGGCAAAGCTCCTGTTACGGCTGTGGACAAGGTCAACCTGACCATTGAGCAGGGGCAGATCTATGGCATCATCGGCTACAGCGGCGCAGGTAAAAGTACATTGATTCGCCTGCTGAACGGTCTGGAAAAACCGACCACCGGCTCGGTGACCGTTAACGGTCAGGATATCTCGGCAGCAAAAGGGGAAGCCCTGCGCCAGGCCCGGCTGAAAATCAGCATGGTGTTCCAGCACTTCAACCTGCTGTGGTCGCGCACCGTCAGTGAAAATATTGCATTCTCTATGCAGATCGCAGGCACCCCGAAAGCGCAGATCCGCGAGCGTGTTGCCGAGCTGATTGCGCTGGTAGGGCTGACAGGACGTGAGAATGCATATCCATCGCAGCTTAGTGGCGGCCAGAAACAGCGTGTCGGCATTGCCCGCGCCCTGGCGAATAACCCGGATGTGCTGCTGTGTGATGAGGCAACTTCTGCGCTGGACCCGCAGACAACCGATCAAATTCTCGACCTGCTGCTGGATATTAACCGCCGCTTTAAGCTGACTATTGTTCTGATCACCCACGAAATGCACGTAGTACGTAAGATTTGCGATCGCGTGGCGGTGATGGAAGACGGCAAAGTGGTAGAAGAGGGCGAAGTCCTGCAGGTCTTTACCCAACCGCAGCAGCCAATTACCCGACAGTTTGTGCGTCAGGTGAGCCAGTACGCGGAAGAAGGGGTGTTTAACCCGCAGCTGAGCAGCGATCTGGACGGCGCGGTGATTAAGCTGACCTTTACCGGCAGCAGCACACACCAGCCCGTCGTCGGCGAACTGACGCTGCGCTATGGCCTGCCGTTTAATATTTTGCACGGCAAAATGACCCAGACCGCTCACGGCGTATTTGGTCAGCTGTGGGTACACGTCATGGCCCGCGATGAACAATTAGCTAAGATCCTCGCAGATTTGCGCAACAGCGAGATTAACTGCGAGGTAATTAAGCATGACTGAGTCCCTGTTTCCGCATCTGAGGTGGCCCCAGCTGTGGTCCGCCACTCTGGAAACGCTGTATATGACCGCGCTTTCCGGTGCCGCGACCTATGTACTGGGTATCGCTCTTGGACTGGCACTGTTCCTGACCGCTCGCGGCGGGCTATTCCAGAACAGAGCGATTTACAGCGTTATCTCTATCCTGGTGAACGTATTCCGCTCGATTCCATTCATTATTTTAATTGTGCTGCTAATCCCGTTCACCAAAGCTATCGTGGGCACCATTCTGGGCGCAGACGCCGCCTTACCGGCGCTGATTGTCGGGGCTGCCCCGTTCTACGCCCGTCTGGTGGAGATTGCGCTGCGTGAAGTCGATAAAGGCGTGATTGAGGCGACCCGTTCTATGGGGGCCCGTCTCAGCACCTTAATTTTTCGGGTACTGATCCCGGAATCATCACCCGCTCTGGTGTCCGGCATTACGGTGACGCTGATCGCACTGGTTAGCTACAGCGCGATGGCTGGCGTTATCGGCGCCGGCGGGTTAGGAAATCTTGCTTATCTGGAAGGATTCCAGCGTAACCATGGCGACGTCACGCTGGTGGCGACGGTGACCATTCTTATCATCGTTTTCATCATTCAGTTCTGTGGCGACGCTATTACCTCTCTGTTAGACAAACGCTAATAAAATACGGAAGCCAACATCATGAAAAAGACACTGACACTGATTGCCGCAGCGACCCTTTCCGCCCTGAGCTTTGCCTCCTGGGCTGATACTCTGACCGTGGGTGCATCAAATGTGCCGCACGCGGAGATCCTGGAGCAGGCAAAACCAATCCTGGCAAAGCAGGGGATCGATCTGGAGATTAAGCCGTTCCAGGATTACATTCTGCCGAACACCGCGCTGGCCAGCCGTGAACTGGATGCCAACTACTTCCAGCATATCCCGTATCTGAACAGTGTGATCAAAGACCATGCTGGCGATAAAACCTACGACTTTGTTAGCGCCGGCGCGATCCATATCGAGCCGATCGGTATCTACTCAAAAAAACATAAATCCCTGAAAGACCTGCCTGAGGGCGGCAAGGTGATTATGCGTGATGCCGTGGCGGAAGAGGGACGTATCCTCTCTATCTTCGAAAAAGAGGGTGTCATCAAACTGAAGCCGGGTGTGGATAAAGTCGCTGCCCGCATCAGCGATATCGTTGAAAACCCGAAAAAACTGAAGTTCCTGCCGAACGTTGAGGGTGCACTGCTGCCGCAGATGTATAACAACGATGAAGGCGATGCGGTGGTGATTAACGCCAACTACGCTATCGACGCCGGTCTTGATCCGGTACACGATCCTATCGCGGTTGAAAGCGGCGAGAACAACCCGTATGCCAATATCATCACCGTGCATCGCGGCGATGAGAAGAAAAAAGACATTGTAGCCCTGGTTGACGTGCTGCATTCGAAAGAGATTCAGGACTGGGTCCGCACCAAATACAAAGGCGCGGTTATCCCGGTTAATAACTGATCTTAGCTATGTTGAAAAAGGGTCGATGCGTTTGCATCGGCCTTTTTTGTTTTCATCATTTACTGCGCAGAACCACAATGCCCGGTTTTGACTGCATGTAGGCCAGAAAATCGGTATCCACCACCTTCATGTTCTTTTTCAGCGATGAGGCGTTGCGGAACCAGACATGGCCGTCCTTCTTGATGGCCAAACCGGGAAAGTAAGTTATATCCCACGTAACGATCCCAGGTCCTGGTATGTATTCGCTATCCGGAGCTTTAAAATTCAGTCTGTTGGTTACCGTAATTGCATCGGGATTTATTTCTTTGGTGACATCAACCGCATTGACAGGTGAGCGGACGAACCAGTCAGAGAAGAAATGTTTTCGGCTGAGAGATTCTACGTCGCCGTTTATATAGCGCGTGCTGACAAGGATTTTGAAAATTGCGCTCATTATTTGCAGACAGTAATGCTTTGACATAATCGATAAGCGTGAAGCAATCCACACCGTTAAAATTCGCGACAAGCACTTCCTTTTTATCTGTAGAACCAATCAGTGTATTGGCAAGGTAGGGCGTTCCGACGAATGCAGAGGATACGGACTCGATCAGGAAGGGCGTGCCTTTGTCTTTACCTCGGATCACACGAGTACTTATAATGTCATTACTTTTATCAACGGTGGCTTTGTCTATATGGATTTCATATTTTGTCCACCTGCAGCGCACGACACCAGGCACGTTGAGATAAGTAAGCTCGCCGCTATTTTCATTTTATATCTCCATATATTAACTTCCGGGTCCTTAATATCGACCTGCTACTTTGTTTTCTCAATCATGATGAGTGTTCTGTTTATTTGTTATTTGCGTAAATTACACTTAAGTATTTATACATATAAATATCTTTTATGTGTCGAGGGGGTTATTCAGGGGGGTAATCAAAATGGCAGGTAGTAAAAATATCGGCCACCTGAGGTGGCCGATATTGGGGATTAACCTGAGTTTAAAGCGGGTTGCGCTGTGGGCAACGCTCCAGCAGCTCAACGCTGCCGTCGGCATTCTGTTGTTCAAGGATAATATCGAAGCCCCACAGACGGTGGACGTGCTTCAACACCTCCCGGCGGCTTTTATCCAGCGGAGCGCGGTTATGAGGGATATAGCGTAGGGTCAGGGAGCGATTACCACGCAAATCCACGTTCCAGACCTGTATATTGGGCTCCAGATTACTCAGGTTGTACTGAGAGGAGAGGCGGGAACGGGTCTCCCGGTAGCCCTCTTCATTATGGATGGCGGCGATCTCCAGGTAGTTATTGTGGTCGTCGTCGAGCACGGTAAAGAGACGGAAATCGCGCATGATTTTTGGCGACAGGAACTGGCTGATAAAGCTCTCGTCCTTAAAGTCGCGCATGGCGAAGTGAAGCATGTCCAGCCAGTCCGAACCGGCGATATCCGGGAACCAGTATTTATCCTCTTCCGTCGGCAACTGACAGATGCGCTTGATATCCTGGAACATGGCAAAGCCCAGCGCATAGGGGTTTATTCCGCTGTACCAGGGGCTGTTATAGGGCGGCTGGAAGACCACGTTGGTGTGGCTATGCAGAAACTCCAGCATAAAGCGCTCGGTCACTTTGCCTTCGTCGTAGAGGTGGTTAAGGATCGTATAGTGCCAGAAGGTTGCCCAGCCCTCGTTCATGACCTGGGTTTGCTTCTGCGGATAAAAATACTGGCTAACCTTGCGCACGATACGCAGGATCTCACGCTGCCACGGCTCCAGCAGTGGGGCATTCTTCTCCATAAAATAAAGCAGGTTCTCCTGCGGCTCGGAAGGATAGCGGCGAGCCTCGGCAATGGTTTTCTCTTCCTCCCGCTTTGGCAGGGTGCGCCACAGGGTATTCACCTGACTTTGCAGATAGGCTTCGCGGCTTTTTTGCCGGGCCTTCTCCTCCTGCAGCGAGATTTTTTGTGGGCGTTTATAGCGGTCAACGCCGTAATTCATCAGCGCGTGACAGGAGTCGAGCAGCTTCTCGACCTCGTCAACGCCGTAGTGCTCTTCGCACTCGGTTATATATTTCCGGGCAAAGATCAGATAGTCGATAATCGAGCTGGCATCGGTCCAGCTGCGGAACAGATAGTTATTTTTAAAGAAAGAGTTATGCCCGTAGCAGGCATGAGCCATCACCAGTGCCTGCATGGTGACCGTATTCTCTTCCATCAGATAGGCAATACAGGGGTTGGAGTTTATGACGATCTCGTAGGCCAGCCCTTGCTGCCCGTGTTTATAGAGACGCTCAGTTTCAATAAACTTTTTGCCGAACGACCAGTGGGGATAGTTAATCGGCATCCCGATACTGGAGTAGGCATCCATCATCTGCTCGGAGGTGATGACTTCGATTTGATGGGGATACGTATCAAGACGGTACAGCTTCGCCACCCGATCGATATGTGCGAGATAGACATCCAGCAGATCGAAAGTCCAGTCGGGTCCGTCACTTAACCGGGTGTCGTCCTTGTTCATGGAGTCAATCGTAGCCATTAGCGCGCCCTCATTGTTGGCGGCTCTCTCTCTCTCTGTGGAAAGCCTCAGATCAAGCATAGAACAGCGGATAAAATTACGGGCAGCCCGTCAATTTTTTTTCTAGGCGATTTCCGGATGTGTTTCAGGAAAATATCGGTGTTTGTCAGCATTTTACTCTGGGCAATTCCGGGGCTTAGCAGGAGATACCAAATTACGCCCGGCCCCATCAGAAGGGAAACCTGTGAGATAAGTCACCATAAAAAAGCCGTATGTTGAATAACATTTTCATCTGGGTTATCAATTTGTAATCAGATGATTGTTCTTTTCATTCTTATCGGAGTGGCTATGCGTGTTGTTGTACTGGGAAGTGGCGTGATTGGCGTAACCAGCGCCTGGTATTTGCGTCAGGCAGGGCATGAGGTAACGGTAATCGATCGTCAGTCAGCATCGGCGCTGGAAACCAGCGCAGCAAATGCCGGGCAGATCTCGCCGGGATATGCGGCCCCCTGGGCGGCACCTGGTGTACCGCTGAAGGCAATAAAATGGATGTTTCAGCGCCATGCACCGCTGGCTATTCGTCTCGACGGCACGGCAACGCAGCTGCGCTGGATGTGGCAGATGCTGCGTAACTGCGACACGCGCCACTATATGATCAATAAAGGCCGGATGGTGCGGCTGGCGGAATACAGCCGGGACTGCCTGAAAACCCTGCGTGCTGAAACCGGTATTACCTATGAAGGGCGTCAGGGTGGCACGCTCCAGCTTTTTCGTACCGGGCAGCAGTATGAAAATGCCACCCGTGATATTGCGGTATTGCAGGATGCCGGCGTACCGTATCAACTGCTGGAAGCGCAGCAGCTGGTCCTGGCGGAACCGGCGCTGGCGCAGGTCGCCCATAAACTGACCGGCGGGCTACGCCTGCCGAATGATGAAACCGGCGACTGTCAGCTGTTTACCCAACGACTGGCGGAGATGGCAGAGCAGGCTGGCGTGCAGTTCCGCTATAACATGCCGGTGGATCGTCTTCTGAGCGAGGCCGGTAAAATATATGGCGTGAAATGCGGTGATGAGGTGGTGAAGGCCGATGCTTACGTGATGGCGTTTGGTTCCTGGTCAACATCAATGCTGAAAGGGCTGGTTGATATCCCGGTCTACCCGCTTAAAGGCTACTCTCTGACCATCCCGGTGGCCGAGCCGGACGGGGCGCCGGTTTCCACTATTCTCGATGAAACCTATAAAATCGCCATTACCCGCTTCGATGACCGTATTCGCGTTGGCGGCATGGCGGAGATTGTCGGCTTTGACACTGCCCTGCGCCAGCCGCGACGTGATACCCTGGAAATGGTGGTACGCGACCTGTTCCCACGGGGTGGGGACGTTGAGCAGGCGACCTTCTGGACCGGTCTGCGTCCCATGACGCCCGACGGTACGCCGATTGTTGGTCGCACGCCGTTCCGCAACTTATGGCTCAACACCGGGCACGGCACGCTCGGCTGGACCATGGCCTGCGGCTCCGGCCAGCTGATAAGCGATCTGATTTCCGGCCGCACCCCGGCCATTGCCTGTGATGATTTAAGCGTTGCCCGCTACAGTCCGGACTTTACGCCGCGTCGCCCTCAGCATCTGCACGGCTTACAACACTAAGGAGCATTCATGTCTCGACCCGTCTGCGCCAGACTCGATTTGTCGGCGCTGTGTAACAATCTTCGGATAGTGCGCCAGGCTGCACCTGATTCCTGCGTCTGGTCGGTGGTAAAAGCGAATGCCTACGGGCACGGCCTGGACCGCGTCTGGCAGGCAATGAGCCATACGGATGGCTTTGCCTTGCTCAATCTGGAAGAGGCCATTTTTCTGCGCGAGTGCGGCTGGAAAGGACCGATCCTGCTGCTGGAAGGTTTTTTCCAGCCCGATGAGCTGACTCTGCTGGATCGCTATCGCCTGACCACCAGCGTCCACAGCAACTGGCAGATAAAGGCGCTGCAGGAGGCCCGGCTCAACGCGCCCCTGGATATCTACCTCAAAATCAATAGCGGGATGAACCGGCTCGGATTTATGCCGGACAAAATCCACCGCGTCTGGCAGCAGCTAAGCGCCTTGCCCAACGTCGGCGATATCACGCTGATGTCGCACTTTGCGTCTTCTGAGTTAGCGGACGGGATTGAAGAGCCGATGGCGCGTATCGCCCTGGCAACGGAAGGGCTGACGTGCCCGCGATCACTGTCGAACTCAGCCGCCACGCTATGGCATCCACAGGCGCATTTTGACTGGGTTCGGCCGGGTATTGTGCTGTACGGCGCATCGCCGTCCGGACAGTGGCAGGATATTGCCGACAGCGGTCTGAAGCCGGTCATGACGCTGCGCAGCGAGATTATTGCCGCCCAGACGCTGACTGCCGGGGAGACCGTCGGTTACGGCAGGCGCTATCGTGCCAGCGGCCCGCAGCGTATTGGGGTTGTGGCCTGCGGCTATGCCGACGGCTATCCGCGCATTGCCGGTGAGGGCACGCCTGTGCTGGTCGACGGCGTACGGACAGGATTGGTCGGGTCCGTATCGATGGATATGTTGACGGTCGATTTAACTCCTTGCCCGCAGGCAGGGATTGGTTCGCAGGTTGAGCTGTGGGGCAATGAGATTAAGATTGATGAGGTTGCGGCGGGAGCAGGTACGGTTGGCTATGAGTTGATGTGCGCTCTGGCGCCGCGCGTACCCGTTGTGACAGTGTAACTGGCGAGGCGGCTATACCGCCTCGTCTTCCGCGGCGCGCACGCCGACTTTCAGAATCGCGTTGTCCTCTTTTTCCGCCACAACCCATACCATCCCGGCAAATTCGACCTGGTCACCTACTACCGGGGCCGCGCCCAGCAGATGAGAGACAATATCGCCCAGGGATTGCTCCGTGCCCTCAAGCTCTTCTCCGGCATTCAGGCCATAGATCATCGCCACGTCGGCAAAGCGGGCGTTGGCTTCCAGAATAAAGTCCCCGAAGAAACGGTGGTCCAGCGCGACCGGCGGCGACTGGCTGAACAGCTTGCCCAGAGCCGGAATATCACGCTCGCGGCCAATAACGCACAGGATATCGCCTTCCCGCAGCCGGGTGCTGCCGGTGGGATGCAGCAGCGTATTATCGCGGAACAGGGCGGCAATGCGCGTTTCCGGAGGCATATGCAGGTCCCGCAGGGATGCACCGACGCACCATTTATCGGCGCTCAGCTGATAAACCAGCTGCTCCCACGGGTTTTCCGGATGAATATCCAGCCCGACGCGGGAAACCGGGAGACCGACCGGCGGGATCACCACTTTGGCTTTTTTCGCCGCCCAGGAGAGCGAGGTGCCCTGGAACAACAGGGAAACCAGCACCACAAAGAAGGCGAGATTGAAGAACAGATTTGCTCTGTCCAGTCCGGCCATCATCGGGAAAACAGCAAGGATAATAGGGACGGCACCGCGCAGCCCAACCCAACTGATAAACACGCGCTCGCGCAGATTAAAGCCGCGGAACGGCAGCAGGGCGGTAAACACCGACATCGGACGGGCAACGAAAATCATCCACGCTGAGAGGATTAGGGCCGGAATAGCAATTGGCAGCAGTTCGGAAGGGGTGACCAGCAGCCCAAGCACCAGGAACATACCGATCTGTGCCAGCCAGGCCACGCCGTCAAAATTCTGCAGAATACCGTAACGGTTGCGGATCGGACGGTTCCCGAGCACGAAGCCGCACAGATAGACGGCCAGAATGCCACTGCCGTGCAGCGAGGTGGTCAGGGCAAACACCATAATGCCGCCGCTCAGGGCCAGCAGCGGGTAGAGACCCGGCGGCAGGGAGATACGGTTAATCATCTGCTGCAGCAGGTAGCCACCGGCCAGACCAAACAGAATGCCGAGGCCGAACTCCTGCACAAAGTGTAAAAGGAATAGCCAGTCCAGCCCAGTTTCATGGTGCTGAATCATCTCAATCAGGGTGATGGTCAGAAAGACCGCCATCGGATCGTTACTGCCTGACTCAATCTCCAGCGTCGAGCTTACACGCTCGTTCAGTCCTTTACCGCCAAGTAGAGAGAAGACCGCCGCGGCATCCGTGGAGCCGACAATTGCGCCGATCAGCAGCCCTTCAATTGGGTTAAGATTAAACAGCCATGCCGCCATCATGCCTGTCATCCCGGCGGTGATGAGTACGCCAACCGTTGCCAGCGACAGAGAAGGCCCGAGTGCAACCCGCAGGGAGCTTGCCTGGGTGCGCATACCGCCGTCGAGCAGGATCACCGCCAGCGCAAGGTTACTGATCAGATATGCTAGCGGGTAGTTATTGAAGGGGATCCCACCGATACCATCAACCCCGGCAAGCATACCGATAGCTAAGAAGATAACCAGGATGGGAATACCAAGGCGTGAAGAGAAAGAACTTAATAAAATACTGCAGGTTACTAAAACGGAACCCAAAATAAACAGACTGATTATCGCCCCGGCGTCCAATGTATGCTTTCTCCTTACCCTTTATTGGCTGAACTTGACAAAACGTTACCATACTTAACGGCAGTCTTAATGGATAAATAAGGGCATAAAGGAACTTTTTATTCATTTAGCACGGGGTGCTTGCAAATTGTTAACTGATAATGTGAGCCCGCACGTGAAAGCGCCGCGTGAGCGCCGATGGGAAGGGTCACTGTCTGTGGTTCGTGGCCGAAAGCCAGACCGGTAATCACCGGTATCGACAGGCGTGAACGCAGGTAGTCCACCATCGTCTCCAGGCTGTAGCCTGCGTCATAATCATTGGGCTCTGCACCGCTAAAACTTCCCAGCACGATTGCCCGCTGGCGCTGAAGAATCCCCGCATTCAGTAACTGCATCATCATGCGCTCTACCCGGAAGGGGTGCTCGTTAATGTCCTCTACCACCAGAATGCCGCCGTGGATTTCTGGCAGCCAGGGCGTACCAATTAGCGAAACCAGCATCGCCAGATTTCCGCCCCACAGGGTGCCCTCCGTTTCGCAGTCAGGGCCATCCTGCTGCCATGTGATCCCGAGTGTCTTATCGCGCAGCGCGCGCCAGAAGTGATCCTGCGTAAATGCATCGAGGGTATCGGCACCGAAATTACCGGCCAGCATCGGGCCGCTGATGGTGATGATATTCCCGGTGGCCAGTAGCCCGAGCTGGATAACGGTGAAGTCGCTGTGGCCGCATATCAGCAACGGGTTGTGCTGCTGCCGACGTGCCAGCGCGGGCCAGTCGATATTCGCCAGCAGACGACTGGCGCCATATCCGCCGCGAACGGCCAGCACGATACGGTTTTCGCCTTCGAGCTGTGCCAGCTGGTTAATGTCAGCCAGTCGCTCGGCGTCAGATCCGGCAAAACGCTGCTCACGACGCGTAATCACCCGCTGATTATCGACGCGGTGTCCGGCCTGCTCCAGCCTCGACACGGCGCGTATAGCTGCGGCCTGATTGATACAGTAGCCTGACGGTGCCACTAAATGAAACGCTGACATAGGATTTCCTTGCTGACATTCAGAGTAAAACCTTTATACACTTCAGCCTTCAGCCTTCAGGCCGTTGTAGCGGATAGTTTCCGATAAAAGGATCGAGATGTGAAAAAATTGTGGGTTGCTTTATTCGTTGTCCTGGTCGCTGGCTGTACCAGCACAAAGCGTGATTATACCAGTCCGCCGTGGAACCCGGAACTGCCGGTCAAACGCGCCATGCAGTGGATGCCCATCACTGAGAAGGCGGGTGAGGCCTGGGGTGTCAGCCCGCGCCTGGTAACGGCCATTATCGCCGTGGAATCCGGTGGCAACCCTGAGCTTGTCAGTAAATCAAACGCCGTTGGTCTGATGCAGCTCAAAGCTTCAACGGCCGGGAGGGAAGTTTATCGCCATATGGGCTGGAGCGGAGAACCGACGACCAGTGAGCTGAAAAATCCTGAGCGTAATATCTCAATGGGGACCGCGTACCTGAGCATTCTTGAACACGGAATTCTGGCCGGCATAAAAGACCCCGAAGTGATGCAGTACGCACTGGTGGTCTCTTATGTTAACGGGGCCGGTGCACTGTTGAGGACGTTCTCCTCAGATCGCAAGGCGGCGATTGAGGAGATTAACGATCTCAGCGCGGAAGGGTTTGTTGATCATGTTGCCAAAAACCACCCCGCGCCGCAGGCACCTCGCTATATCTGGAAGGTGCGTAAAGCCATGGACCTGATGTAATCAGCGAACTTTACTGGCTTTTTCGCGTGCTTCACGCTCCACCGCCGGGCTAACGTTAAGAAAACGGAAGCTCAGGCGTGGAGTGGTGATGGTTTCATTCTTGCTGTCGACCACTTTACGTTCGCTGATGGCCAGCAGCCGGGTGTCAAAACGGAATATTCCCCACGCTGCCATATCCAGTTCACTCTGCGAAAAACGGGTGCCGGGCAGCAGGCCTTCCGGCGCAGGCCCATCCATTAGCGCCCCCATCCCGCCAAGGGATAGATCGAAGAGCCGAAAGCGAATTTCGCTCTTGTCGGGCATCAGGGCACGACAATCGTAAGACGGATGCAGCGGGGCGCTAATACGGAAATACTCCCGTCGCGGTACAAACCACAGGTTCTCGGGAAGCGGCATTTGAAAGGCTGGCAGATCCTGATACTCCCCGACATGGAACTGAGCGACGGCAAACTCCACTTTTGCGCCGTGGGTTTCAGCAGCGATCTCAATCAGGGTCGCCCGCAGTACCGCGCGGTTTTCATAATCCTTGCTGCCGAAGTCCACCACCAGGTGGTCCGCCGTGACCTCAAGAATGTGGCTGATAATTGTCCGCCGCTGCCCCAGGAAATACGCAGCGGGATCTGATCATTTGCAGATCGCGCAAAATCGCCATGACCGCCAGCGAGTTCTGTTTCAGAAATTGTTCACTGTAATTGCTCACGCCATAAGGCTCCATGATCACAGACTGTCGATGAATTATCGGCATGGCCGCAGGGAACTTAAGGTAAATGGTTAACATTTTTGTTAGCCGGCGAAAAAAATGGCACAGAGACCATTTTATATGCAGTATTACCTATACTTAAGCTGTTTGCGCAGGGTTATTTTACCTGCGTTTCTCAGTATGCTGTAAGGAGAGTGTTATGGGTATTCTTGTCTGGATCCTGTTTGGCCTGCTCGCGGGTGTTCTCGCCAAACTGATTATGCCCGGCCGTGACGGCGGCGGTTTTATTCTGACCTGTCTGTTGGGGATTATCGGGGCGGTGGTTGGCGGCTGGCTGGCAACGATGTTTGGTTTTGGCGGTGACGTCACCGGTTTTAACCTGCACAGTTTCCTGGTGGCCGTGGTTGGCGCGATAGTGGTGCTGGCGGTATTCAGAATGCTGCGGCGAGGATAAGTTTTTCAGTGCCCGTTAGCGTAATGCTAACGGGCATTTTTATGGCCTTTTTACGGGGCCGCAGTCATGGATGTGGATGTTGCCGGCGCTGATGATGACACGCGGATATTTTCCGGGCGCGTCTGTGGGACATTATCGCAGGGCTTGTCCTGCGGGCAGATTAAATCCAGCATTTTGAGCGTTACGCCGTTGGTCCAGCCGAAACCATCCTGCAGAGGATATTCTCCGCCGCCACCGCCGGTACCTGTCGAGTTGACGTCATATTTTTCTACCAGCTGTTTCTCCCGCTCCCAGGTGTGCTGGACGTTGGTCAGGAAGCGCCAGCTAATTTCCATCACCACCTGCTGATGACCGTAGTTTTGCAAGCCCTCGGTGGCGACCCACTGCAGCGGTGCCCAGCCGTTAGGCGCATCCCATTGCTGGCCGCTGTTGACGGTTGTGGTTGCGAGACCGCCAGGTTTCAGCAGCCGTGCTTCAGTGGCGGCTGCGACTTTATCGGCGCGATCCTGAGCCGCGGCGTTGACATAGAGCGGGAAGAGGGCGGCGGCAGTCAGCTGATTGCGGATCTGCTTGCTGCGCAGGTCGTAGTCGGCGTACCAGTTCTGCTTATTGTTCCATAACCAGTGCTCCATTGCCTTCTGACATGCCGTTGCGGCCGCGTCATATTCGGCCGCCTTTGCGTTATCCCCCGCTGCTTTACTGGCCCGGGCCAGCACTTTTTCCATTTTGAACATCAGGGCATTCAGGTCGACCGGCACAATGCGAGTAGTGTGAATCGAGCCGAGCTGATTCGGGTCATCCATCCAGCGGGAGCTGAAGTCCCAGCCGGAGGCTGCGCCTGCACGCAGATCGCGGTAAACCTCGGTTGCAGGTCGAGTCGGGGTATTTTTGGCGGTGGTCACATCATCGAGCCTGGACTCGCTCGGTGCGCGGCGCGTCACGGTCATCCCAGTAGCGGTTAAGGACGGCGCCATCCTGAAGCTTAACGACGCGCTTATGGGTTTGCCCTGCGGCCAGATCGGTCGCGCCCTCCATCCAGTACGCGTGCTCTTTTTCCAGTTGCGGAAGGTACTGCTTCAGTACGTCGTCACCCTGTTTATCGGCCAGCAGCTCCAGCATAAAGGCAAAGAAGGGGGGTTGGGAACGGCTCAGATAGTAGCTGCGGTTGCCGTTGGGGATATGGCCCCAGCTGTCAATTTCATGGGCGAAGTTAGCCACCATATCGTAGATTTTATCCCAGTGCCGCTCCCCGCCAGACCCTGCATGGTGAAATAGCTGTCCCAGTAATAAACCTCACGAAAGTGGCCACCGGGCACCACGTAGGGCTTCGGCAGCGGCAGCAGAGAATCCCATTTTCCCGCGCTGTCGGTGGTGCGGGTCAATACCGGCCACAGACCGTCAATATGCTCACGCAGGCTCTGCCCGTCAGGTGGAACATACGCTTTGCCTGCTTCAGGGAGGATAAAGTTCAGCTCGACAAAGTGGCGCAGATCAAAGCCGGACCGGCGGCGCTGCATACGGTAGTCGGCGAGGATCATTAGCGGATCATTTTTGGGTACTGCATCGGCGAAGGTTTTCTGATCGGGAAACAGTTTCGCGCTTTGCACATCGGTAAACAGCGGGCCGAGCAGCGCACCGGGTGGCTGAGGCAGATTTTGCGGGGTACCTTATTCGGCGGCAAAAACCAGAGGGGAAAGGCTAACAAAAGCGCCGCTCAGTGCCAGCCGGGCAGCCAGAGGCAGTGCGCCAGAGTGGGGTGATACAGGTTTTATCATCAGTTATTCTCCACAGTAATCCCACAGCGCTACCGCTGTGTTAAACCCTGTGAAAACCTTAGACGAATATCGTGGCCTGCGCGGGAGGAATCGGAATTTTTGCGTGCTATCAGGCAAAAGGCGGGTTTATCTGGAAAAACTGCACCCGGGAGGGTGCAGTTTTTGTCAGCGATTAACGATGGGCCAGTTCGGCGTCGTCTTCACTGTCAAGAATGGCTTTATCGGTCTGTTTCATCCACTGGCTGGTCAGCGTACCGGCAGTCATGGAGCCGCTGACGTTCAGCGCGGTACGACCCATATCGATCAGCGGTTCAACGGAGATCAGCAGGGCGACCAGCGTTACCGGCAGGCCCATCGCTGGCAGCACGATCAGCGCAGCGAAGGTCGCACCGCCGCCGACGCCCGCAACGCCGGCAGAGCTGATGGTGACCAGGCCTACAAGGGTCGCGATCCACATCGGATCCAGTGGGTTAATACCCACGGTCGGGGCAACCATTACCGCCAGCATTGCCGGGTAGAGGCCAGCACAGCCGTTCTGGCCGATAGTGGCACCGAAAGAGGCGGAGAAGCTGGCGATAGATTCCGGCACGCCCAGACGACGGGTCTGTGCTTCCACGTTCAGCGGGATGCTGGCGGCGCTAGAACGACTGGTAAAGGCGAAGGTCAGTACCGGCCAGACTTTACGGAAGTATTTGAACGGACCAACGCCGTTAACGGCCAGCAGGAGCCCGTGCACCACGAACATAATACCCAAGCCCAGGTAGGAGGCGACCACAAAACTGCCCAGCTTCAGAATATCCTGCAGGTTAGAACCGGCGACCACTTTGGTCATCAGCGCCAGTACGCCGTACGGCGTCAGTTGCATCACCAGACGCACCAGCTTCATTACCCAGCTCTGCAGGGTATCGATAGCGGTCAGAACGCGCTGGCCTTTCGGCTCGTCGTCTTTCAGCAGCTTCAGGGCCGCAATGCCGAGGAAGGTCGCGAAGATCACCACGCTGATAATTGAGGTCGGGTTCGCGCCGGTCAGCTCAGCAAAGGGGTTTTTCGGAATAAAGGAAAGGACCAGCTGAGGTACGCTCAGGTCGGCGACTTTACCGGCATAGTTCGTTTCAATGGCCGTCAGGCGCGCGGTTTCCGCAGTGCCCTGTACCAGACCTTCGGCGGTCAGGCCAAACAGATTGGTGACCAGCACACCGACCAGCGCAGAGATCAGAGTTGTAAACAGCAGTACGCCAATGGTCAGAAAACTGATTTTACCCAGCTGCGCGGCATTGTGCAGGCGTGCAACGGCGCTGAGAATAGAGGCGAAGACCAGCGGCATAACAATCATCTGCAGCAGCTGTACATAGCCGTTACCAACGATATTGAACCACTGAATGGAGCTTTTCAGTACCGGACTGTCTGCGCCGTAAATAAACTGCAGCACCAGGCCAAAGACCACGCCGATTCCCAGACCGACTAAGACTTTTTTCGCCAGGCTCCACTGTTTGTGGCGGGTTTGCGCCAGCAGAAACAGTAAAGCGACGAACACGATAACGTTCGCGAATAAAGGAAAGTTCATCCCCGTTCTCCAGAGTTATTATACGAGTGGCGTCATGGATACCTGACGCTGTTGGCGCAAGGTTAGCAGAACCCGCGCGGCACGCTTATATCCAAATGGAATTGATTATTACATAATTGAATTATTTGTGTGATTATTGCGCGCCATGCGAATTTATTAAGCGATGAAACTGGATTTGCAGCGAATTAATCATCGTTGCCGACCAGCGCAGGGCACTGTTTTCCGGCATTCCCAGGGGCATCCACACCGCCCAGGCGAACAGGGCCATACAGAGCGCACGCTCTAGCTGGTTGCCCTTACGCGGTAGCAGAATCGGCACGCGAAAACGTCAGCGACAGGGCCAGAGCAGCGGTACACCGGCGGGCGTGATCATATCGGCCAGAATATGGCTCAGATAGCCCAGTACCATCCCCTGAAGCGCGTCGGGTGGGATCTGCACAGGCAATTGAAAACAGGACGTGGCCTTCCGCCGTCATGATAAAACCCGCTAAACTGTCGATTTATCCAGTATAGGGTTTTTATACAGTAGACGGAAGGTGTAACTATTTTTAACAAAAACTAGCGTGCCAGCCAGCCGCCGTCTACCGCCAGCGTAAAACCGTTAATGTAGTCTGACGCCGGTGAGGCGAGAAATACCGCCGGTCCCTGCAGGTCTTCCGGCTTACCCCAGCGCCCGGCAGGGATACGCTCAAGGATTTCCTGACTGCGTTCCGGGTCGTCACGGAGCTGCTGCGTATTGTTGGTGGCCATATAGCCTGGGGCGATGGCGTTAACGTAAATGCCATGCTTAGACCACTCGTTAGCCAGCAGGCGGGTGATCCCCAGCACGCCACTCTTCGAGGCGGTATAGGAGGGAACGCGTATCCCGCCCTGGAAGGAGAGCATCGACGCGATATTAATAATTTTGCCGCCGCTGCCCTGGGCAATAAACTGGCGTGCCGCGGCCTGGGAGAGAAAAAAGACCGATTTCAGATTCAGGTTCATCACCAGATCCCAGTCCTGTTCCGTAAAGCTAAGCGCATCTTCGCGGCGGATAGTGCCGGCGTTATTCACCAGGATATCCAGGCGATCCATTGCTGCGACCGCCTGTGGGATAACGCTGGCGACGGCGTTATGGTTGCTGAGATCGGCCTGGATAGCGTGAAAACGCCGGCCCAGCGCCCGTACCTTATTGGCCGTCTCTTCCGGCACGCGACGGTTGACGCTGACGATATCACAGCCCGCTTCGGCCAGTCCAAGCGCCATACCCTGTCCAAGACCGGTATCGCATCCGGTGACCATCGCCACTTTGCCGCTCAAATCGAAGGCGTTAAGAATCATATGCACCTCAGTTATGCTGTTTTTGTTGTTGCTGCTGACATGGGTACAAGCATAGAAGTGACGAAGAGAAAAAACAAAAAAATGAAACATAGTTTCATTTTTTATGATGTGGGACACAATAAACGGGTAGCCGGTGGCTACCCGTCTTACGACTAACCGCGCAGATGGGCGACGGTAAGCGCTTCCAGCGAACGCAGCTTGACGTTGGCCAGTGCAAAGCGCGGGTCCTGCTGACCCTCCTCGGCCGGGATCACGATAGAGCGCATACGCGCCGCCTTGCTGGCAATCATGCCGTTAACCGAATCTTCCAGCGCCACGCAGGTTAGCGGGTCTACGCCAAGACGCGCGGCACAGTCGAGATAAACCTGCGGATGCGGCTTACTCAGGGGAAGGGTTTCGGCAGAGACCAGCGCGTCAAAGCTGTCGCGCAGATCAAACATCGACAGCACTTTTTCCAGCATATGCAGCGGGGATGCAGACGCCAGACCAACTTTTAGACCCTGGGCTTTGCACAGGGCAACGGCTTCACGCACGCCCGGCAGCAGCGGGCGTTCTTCCTCAATCAGCGAGAGTGTGCGGCTGATAATACGGTCGGTCACTTCACGGCGGTCCGGGCCGTTCCACGGCTGCTGGGCGAACCATAGCTCAACCACCATATCAATACGCAGGCCAAGGGTATCCGGCAGTTCATCACGGCGGCTAATGTCCACGCCAAGACTGGCAATGACCTCAAGTTCTGCGCGATCCCACAGGGGTTCAGAATCAATCAGTAATCCATCCATATCAAAAATTGCCGCAAGAATTTGACGCTGGGCCGACATACTACTTCTCCTTACTCTGTATACAAAATGCAGGATTAATCATGAACGAAGAAGAGTATATCTGCTTTAAAGATCGGGCGATAATCGCATTCAGCAGGTAGACTTAGGCCGATGAGAAAAGCGTCTAAACAAGGGGAATCCATGACGTATCAACAAGCGGGACGCATTGCCGTATTAAAACGCCTCGCAGGATGGGTAATTTTTATCCCGGCGGTCATTTCGACCTTGATTTCCGTTTTCAAATTTATGGCGGCGCGCAGCGAGCAGCAGGCGGGAATCAACGCCGTGATGCTCGATTTTGCCCATGTCATGATTGAGATGATGCGTTTTAATACGCCGTTCCTGAATATCTTCTGGTACAACTCGCCGCAGCCGAACTTCACCCAGCAGCTGAATATCCTGTTCTGGATTATCTTTGCGCTGGTGTTTATCGGCCTGGCGCTGCAGGCATCCGGCGCGAGAATGAGCCGCCAGGCGCGTTTTCTGCGTGAAGGCGTTGAAGACCAAACGATTCTCGAAAAAGCCAAAGGCAGCGAAGGGCTGACCCGCGAGCAGATCGAAGCGCGTATCGTTGTTCCGCACCACACCATTTTCCTGCAGATCTTCCCGCTCTATATCCTGCCGGTGGTGACGATAGTCATCGGCTATCTCTTCTTTTCGCTGCTCGGCTTTCTGTAAGGTATAAAAAAAGCGAACCGTCCGGGTTCGCTTTTTGCTATCAGGCCTGAACAGGAAGCGGGCGGGGCTTACCTTCGCTATCCACCGCTACATAGATAAACAGCGCTTCCGTGGCTTTATAGCGCTGGCCGATAGGTTCGGACGAGACTTTCTTTACCCACACTTCGACATTGATATTGATCGATGTATTGCCGCGCTTCACACAGCGGGCATAGCAACAGACCACGTCGCCAACCGCCACGGGACGTAAAAAGGACATACCGTCAACGCGGACGGTCACGACACGGCCGTGGGCAATCTCTTTTGCCTGGATGGCGCCGCCCATATCCATCTGCGCCATCAGCCAGCCGCCAAAAATATCGCCATTTGCATTGGTATCTGCGGGCATAGCTAGAGTACGTAAAACCAGTTCACCATGAGGCGCATCTTGTGTTGTTGTCATTGCATTCTCAGTACGGAAGAGAGAGTTCAGCGGGATGCTACTATGAAACGCCGGGCATGAGAATAGTCTGACTTCTGCGGATGATGGCCTGATGACAGGGCAAGTGCCCAAAATGTAATAAAAAACCCGGCAGGGCTAGTCCGTGCCGGGTTTATCGCAGCGCCCCGTGCGTCAGGATTTATCGTTCTGTGGCATATGGCGGTAGATATAGACCCCGCTCAACAGCGTAAAGATAAGCGTCAGGGCGGTAAGGCCAAAGACCTTGAAGTTGACCCAGATATCTTGCGGCAGCCAGAACGCGACATAGATATTCGCCAGGCCACAGACAATAAAGAATACCGCCCAGGCCAGATTTAACGTCGACCAGACCTCCTGCGGCAGGGTCAGCTCTTTGCCCAGCATCCGCTGAATCAGCGGCTTTTTCATTACCCACTGGCTGAACAGTAGGCCGCCGGCAAACAGGCCGTAAATCACCGTCACTTTCCACTTAATAAACTCATCGTTATGGAAGAAGAGGGTAAGACCACCAAATACTGCCACCAGAATAAAGGTGAACAACGCCATCTTTTCAACGGTGCGATAACGCACCCAGCTGAAGATCAGCACAGCGGCAGTAGCGACGATCAGCGCCAGGGTACCTGCATAAATGTCATACAGCTTATAGAAAGCGAAGAAGACAACGAGCGGTAGAAAATCGAGAAACTGCTTCATACTTCGGTTCCATTATTCAGCGCCTGCCAGGTCTTGCCTGGCAGGGACAAGGGTTATGGGCGGATCAGCATATAAAGGCGGAATAAATAGATCAGCAGCAGCGCAGAGATCAGATTGCTGAGGGTGTTGATAATCACCGCACCGACTTCCGGCGTCAGTACGGCGAAGTTTGGTGCGAACAGCAGCAGCAGTGTTTTCGCCAGCAGCCAGCTAATAACCGCCGGTGCGACCAGACGCATATTGCTCCAGGCCAGACGCATACTGTTACGCATAGAGGTGAAAATGCCCAACTTTTCCTGCACCAGTATCACCGGTGCGAAGGCCAGCACGATGGCCATCAGCACGCCAGGCACGACGATCAGCATTACACCCATCTGCACAATAAAAGTGGTCAGTAAAATCAGCAGCAGCAGCTTGATAAGAACCGGCGTGCTGGCACCAATAGCGCGCAGGGCACTCACCCGGTGACCGGCGGAGACCAGTTGGATCATCGTCAAAACGCCGCCCGCGAGGATGGCGTTACCAATCAGTCCGGAAAAGGTTGAAACGGCGGAAGCACGCAGCAGTACCTGCTGTTGCTCCGGCGACATATTTTGTACCAGTTCGAATAGCCCGACGCTGCCGCTAAGCTGGTCGCCTTCGCGCAGTATTGAGAGCTGTTCTTCCGACGGCGAAAAAGCATGGCCCAGCACCACCGTGATCAATGCGCACAACAATGCCATCAGCAGGATGGTAACCAGCTGATTGCGGAAAAAATTACCCGTGTCACGGTAAACGGACTTCGCCGTGATAGACATGCACTCTCCTTGAGTTCTGCAGGTTTAATTAGCCGCTGATTGTAACCCGAATTCTCCGGCAGTGGCATCATCAAGACGAGTATGGAAAAGCATATCTTTGTAAAGAGGTGGTAAGCCAACGACGACAGAGAAGGGGGCTAACGGGATAAGAATGCTGAAAATTGATCCAGGAACGAATGCAAATGCAGAGTAAGGCGATCAAAATTAACCTGGATCAATGAATGTGAAATTAGCTAATTGAATGTGATCCAGATTGGATCACTTTTACCTCGTTGTGAGTATATTGACCCGCGCTAAATAACCACATCGAGGGAATGGGAATGAAAAAGTTAGCAGTGGCGGCACTGATTCTGGGTTCACTTTCTGGCGGCGCATACGCCCATGAAGAGGGCGAGTTTTTTATCCGTGCGGGGACCGCAACCGTGCGCCCGTCGGAAGGTTCTGACAATGTGTTAGGCAGCCTGGGCAGTTTTCAGGTTGATAACAATACCCAGCTCGGCCTGACCTTCACCTATATGGCGACCGACAATATCGGGATTGAGCTGCTGGCGGCAACGCCGTTCCGCCATAAGGTTGGCACGGGTCCGACAGGCACCCTGGCAACGGTGCACCATCTGCCACCGACCCTGATGGCGCAGTGGTATTTCGGCGATGCCAGCAGCAAAGTGCGGCCCTACATTGGGGCAGGTATTAACTACACCACCTTCTTTAATAACGACTTCAACGATACGGGCAAAGAAGCAGGGCTGTCGGATCTCCAGATCGATGACTCCTGGGGTGCTGCCGGGCAGGTGGGGCTGGACTATCTGGTTAACCGCGACTGGCTCATCAATATGTCGGTCTGGTATATGGATATCGATACTAAAGTGAAGTTTAATTCCGCAACAGAGGGTAGGCAACTTGTTGATACCAGGCTAGATCCTTGGGTGTTTATGTTCTCTGCCGGATATCGTTTTTAAGTCTTCTGCAAAACCCCTGCAAAACTCTTTTGCAAAACTGGTTATTAAATAGCCAGTTTTTTCCACTCTTTACTCCTGGTGTCGTTGTACTGATCGGTCATCGTTTTTGAGCTATGCCCCAGTAAAGTTTGCGTGTCTATACCTTGCTCCCTGTACAACCTTTCGGCCAATGAGCGCTGTTCATGGAAGCTGGGAGGGGCGCCATCTTTCCCCCAATTTCTGGGCACACGATTGCGTGCCTTACTAAATGCAGCAGTCAAAGCGGATGGTTTTACCTTGTCTCCTCGTTTCGCGCTCGAGCGGGCATGATGATGATGGAGAAGGTAAGGGCTTAATATTTTGTCCCTGCACATCGACACAATCTCACCCAACGAATACCCGATCGCATCACACCGAAGGGAGAGAGGGATCGCAATCCTTGCCCCGGTCTTGGATTGCTCTATATACAGATACCCATCCCGGATATCGCTGAAACGCATATTGCAGATATCGTTCAGGCGCTGCCCGGTAATTATCGCCAGTAGCATGGCCCGCCGCAGGTAATAGGTATGGTCGCCGGAATACCCCAGAATTATCTGCCATTCTTCCAGCGTAAGCCGACTACGAGAGACGGCTACCTTAGGCTTTTTAGTGGCTTCTGCAGGACTATATCCAGGAGGCACTTCACCTGCCTGCTGCGCCTCGCGATAAACATCAACGATAACCTTCCTGACTATCTGAGCCATGCGGTTGTGGCCACGTTCGCGGTACTCTTCGATAATATCTACCACATCTCGTACTGTAACTTCATCTACCGGCTTTAATCCCGCATGTGACAGCAGGGCCTTGAGTGGCGCGTCTTTCTGTTTGAGCGTGGTTAGCCTAATTTCTCCTGCGTTATATCTTTCCTCTTGAATTTTCTTATATCTTTCTACCCAGGACATGACGGTGATCGATTTACCAGATGCACGGCTGATGTTGTCGCGTGCCTTGAGCAACTGAGAAAGCTGGCGCTCGGCAAGTCTGGAATTTGCCTCTATGGCTATCGCTTTTGCTTCTGCTTCTTCGGTCCCCAATCCGTGGAATTTCCCTGTTACAGGATGTTTGTAACGCCAGTAAACTTTTTTTGTCCTGGTGTCTGCAAAACACGAAAGGCCCGGAATATTAATATTGTATTTACGGGGTCTCGCCATCGAGAAGGAACCTTTTTAAAACATCGCTGTCGTTTTGTTTTATAACCGGCTTAACGGTTGTACCGATAAAGCTAGCGTTCCTGTCAACGCGCCAGCTACGCCCGACCTTCACTGCTGGCGGGAATATCATTCCATTTTTAGCGTACTTATTGAGAGTTGCGCTTCCCGGTATAGGTTCTCCAAACTCTTCTTTTGCCCACTCAGAAAGCAAGATTCTGCGTGCCATAATTAGTTCTCCACTTAACCGGCTGCACCCGGCTGTCAGGTTTATTCTTCGGTGCTGGTAGGCAGACCGGTAGTCATCGATACTGGCTGTGACTGGGCCAAGCCGATTTACCTCACTGCAGGAGATATCACCGCGCTGGACCGCCAGACGAAGAAAGACGTGCTGGCACATAACCAATCTTGGCAGGTGAACTGTAAGAAACAGAAAAATATCATCACCGATCTGAAAGCCTCTTTCCCCTGAAGAGGATAACCTGCAGCGGGGGAAAGCATCGGAATATCGTCGAACGCCAACTTTATTTAGGAAGACAGCTTCGCTACTACTGATGAAGCAAATGCTACTGCTGTAGTAGCGATTGGGCCAAAAGCGTCGTTATGTAAGGCAAAAAATTCCAGTAGTTTTCGGTAACCAGATTTTTGCCTTTCAGGATTTGATGTATCAATAACATGTGAAAGAATTGAAATTAACTCCTCTGAATTAACATGGCCAGACGAAGCAATATCTCTAATCAGAAGTCTGTGTAAGTGTTTGGTTGCATCAGGGCCAGAATAGCTATCACTTACTGTAACACCTCACATATTTTCATATAGTTGAGTTGCCCCCGGGCCTTCTGCAATCTGTCTTTCAAATATAGAATTGGTAGCGTTCCTATGAATGATTGTGCCGCCCTTTCGGCTTGAATAATGCAAAGAAGCTAATTTGATAAAGTCTGTGTCTTTGGACATATATTACCTTTAGCATTAAAAGACATCGGATTTGCTTAAGTTAGTTAGGTCTATCAATATCACCAACTCAGGTTGGATGCCAAAGAAGAATTCTATCATCTCAACGATGAAAGCCAATACCACCGGCCGAGGAAATTATAATGCAGGTCAATATTGATGGTGTCCCGTATGCGCCTGCATGCGAATCGCCTATCTCCAGAATAGGGATTGCGATCACTACCCATACCGGTTCTGATTATTTCTGCAAAAACCGTCTGCAAAACTGGCCACCAGATGGCCAGTTTTTTCCACTCAATCGGCTTGCCCCAGGTGTAGTGTTCCGCTGTCTCTCTGGATATCACCGTCATCTTCTCACTCCTGATTTATTGGTTATCTTCGCGCTTACTCTACCCTGTTGTTAAAAAATCGTTGCTTGTGAACGGCAAGCAGTTAAAAATTTTTATTACATCTTGCGATCTTAGCGACGATGCCCAATGCTACGCTTTTCCGCAGACAAATGGCGGAGCGATAAGGAGAAAGTATGTTAGAAGGCTATTTCGATCTTGATGGTGCGACGGGCACCGATGCGGCAGAAAACCGTAAGCGTCTGCTGGCCGTGCAGGCCGCGTTGGAGATATCAAAAGCGTCGGTCGCAGCGTCCACGGCAAATTCAGGTATTCGTTCTCAGATGGATTTGCGCAATGTTGCACAGGAAGTGGCAACCCTTGCAGATGCAATCCAGGATGCGCTGGAAGGCGAAGCCTGAGACCGGTGCAAAGGAGCGCATTCCCGCGCTCTTTTACTTCTTACAGCCTGCGTATTACTCGTTTACCAGCCACATATCCGCTTCATCAAACATCTCTTCCAGCATACGGTTTAAACGTTCTTTTTCATGTTTGCTGACGTCAGAATTCAGCGCGTTCGCCTGCATAGGTTTTACGCGGACGTCTGCATTGGGGAAAAGACGGTGCACACGACGGGTGAGTTCATTAAGGATAATATTTTGCGCATCAGGTAAACCCTGCATATTGCGCTTGTCATAGACGAGTTCGACGAACATAACAGCCTCATATTTTACTGGTCGCATGTACAGTATTTATTATCCATCGTACAGTCAATATTAATTTGTAGAAACAGATGGCTGCGACGAATCCGGGCAGGCTGCGCCGGGCATCAGGCAAAAAAAAGCCCGCGCTCAGCAGAGGCGGGCAAAAATACTGGAAGCAATGTGAGCAATGTCGTACCGAATACCTGAGAGTTTGACTCAACTATTCGGTGTTGAGAAAGATAATCTTTATCATTTGTTTTATCAACCCCACATTTAGTGCGCCAGCGCAAAAAAATGACTTCAGTGGCGATTTCAGGATAAAAAAATAAGTAAATCAATGGGAAAAATTTTTTGCGCGGGAATAAAAAAAGGTCGCCCGACATTAACGCGGACGACCTTTTCGACTAGCTGCGGCGGGTTGCGGCTTTCATGGTGCGGACAAACTCACCCAGTTCGCCCAGCATCGCTTCAGGCTTATCGAGATTTTTCTCGATAATTTTGACAATCGCCGAACCAGAAATCGCGCCCGCGGCGCCCGCGTCAAGAGAAGCGCTGACCTGATCCGTAGCAGAGATACCAAAGCCCTGCAGCGGCGGGGCCGCATTGTATTCGGTCAATTTCTCAATCAGATGATGCAGCGGCAGCGCGGCGCGGTTTTCTGCGCCGGTAACGCCGGCACGTGACAGCAGATAGGTGTAGCCGCGACCGTGGTAGGCCAGCTGGCGCAGCAGTTCGTCGTCGGCATTGGGTGGACAGATAAAGATAGGTGCAACGTTATGGCGCATCGCTGCCTGGCGGAATGGGGCGGATTCTTCAATCGGCACGTCGGCGACCAGCACGGAATCGACGCCGGCCTTTGCACACTGGGCGTAAAACTCATCAATCCCGCGGCTAAAGACCAGATTGGCGTACATCAGCAGGCCAATCGGGAGCTGCGGATATTTCTGGCGAATGGTCGCCAGCAGCTCGAAACACTGGGTCGGCGTGACGCCAGCGGCAAAGGCGCGCAGGGTCGCATTCTGAATGGTCGGACCGTCCGCCAGCGGGTCGGAGAAGGGAATACCCAACTCCAGAGCGTCGGCACCGGCTTCTACGAGCATATCAACGATCTTTAGCGACAGCTCCGGATTTGGGTCGCCGAGGGTGACGAAGGGCACAAACGCGCCTTCCTTGCGGGATTTGAGCTGTGCAAACAGGTTATCGTAGCGTTCCATCAGATTTCCCCTCGTGCTTTCAGAATATCGTGAACCGTAAAGATGTCTTTATCGCCGCGACCGGAGAGGTTCACCACCAGTAACTGCTCTTTTTCAGGGTTTTCTTTCATCATTTTCAAAGCATGGGCCAGGGCATGGGAAGATTCCAGGGCCGGAATAATGCCTTCGTGACGGCAGAGTGTTTTAAAGGCTTCCAGCGCTTCATCATCGGTAATGGAGACGTAGTCTGCGCGGCCAATGCTGTTCAGGTGCGCGTGCTGCGGCCCGACGGATGGGAAGTCCAGACCGGCAGAAATCGAGTAGGACTCCTCAATCTGCCCTTCGTCGGTCTGCATCATTGGGGATTTCATTCCGAAGTAGATGCCGACGCGGCCATGCTTAAGCGGCGCGCCGTGCTCGCCGGTTTCAATGCCGTGGCCCGCGGGTTCAACGCCGATAAGCCCCACGCTGGTTTCATCAATAAAATCGGCAAACATACCGATGGCGTTAGAGCCGCCGCCCACGCAGGCGATCACTGCGTCCGGCAGGCGCCCCTCTTTTTCGAGGATCTGCACTCTGGTCTCTTCACCAATCATGCGCTGGAACTCGCGCACGATAGTCGGGAACGGGTGCGGACCTGCGGCAGTACCGAGCATATAGTGCGCGGTATCATAGCTGCCGGACCAGTCGCGCAGGGCCTCGTTACAGGCATCTTTCAGCGTGGCGGAGCCGCTGTGCACCGGGATCACTTCCGCACCCATCAGGCGCATTCGGAACACGTTTGGTGACTGACGCTCAACGTCCTTTGCGCCCATATAGATACGGCACTTCAGGCCCAACAGTGCGCTGGCCAGTGCGGATGCGACGCCGTGCTGTCCGGCACCGGTCTCGGCAATAATTTCCGTTTTGCCCATACGCTTAGCCAGCAGCGCCTGACCGAGCACCTGGTTGGTTTTATGCGCGCCACCGTGGAGCAAGTCCTCACGCTTCAGGTACAGCGTGGTGCGGGTTCCGGCGGTGATATTCTGGCATTTCGTCAGAGCGGTCGGACGGCCGGCATAGTTTTTCAGCAGGTCGGTAAACTGTGCCTGAAACTCAGGGTCTTTCTGCGCGCTGACAAAAGCCTCTTCCAGCTGGCGCAGGGCAGGCATCAGGATCTGCGGCACGTACATACCGCCAAATTCACCAAAGTATGGATTAAGTAATGTAGTCATGCTGTCTTCCTTAATACGCGCGTAAAGTACGAAATACCGAGGCCAGCTTACCGGCATCTTTAATACCCGGCTCCAGCTCTACGCCTGAATTAAAATCGAGACCGGCACAGCCGGTTTTGGCCGCTTCAACACAGTTGTCCGCGCTGAGTCCGCCTGCAAGAATCACATTGTCGAGGTTCTGACCGCCGAGCAGAGACCAGTCAAAACGCTGGCCGCTACCGCCCTGGCCGTTATCGAAAACGTATTTATCCACATGGAGCAGGTCGCGTGCGGGTAGCGAACTGGCAACGCTAAGTGCTTTCCAGATCTGTACGTCCGCCGGAAGGGCGTCACGCAGACCGGCTATCCAGCTTTGGCTCTCACTGCCGTGTAACTGAACGGCGGCGAGGGAAAGACGGCTAACCTTTGCCACCACCTCATCGATCGCGGCATCGCGGAAGACGCCGACATAGCGCAGCGGCGCAGCGGCGATAACCTCTGCGGCTCGCGCCTCATCCACCGCGCGTGGTGAGGAGGACACGAAAATCAGGCCGCCGTAAATGGCCCCGGCTTCGAAAGCGGCCTGCGCATCCTGAGGACGGGTTAAGCCGCAGACTTTGTTTTCCCCCAGCAGCACCCGGCGCACCGCGCTTTGCAGATCGCCGTGGGACATCATCGCCGAGCCAATCAGGAAGCCGTTGCAGTAGTGGCTGAGTTCGCGCACCTGAGCATAGGTATTGATGCCGGATTCGCTGATAACCGTTACACCAGCGCCGAGGCGCGGCGCAAGCTGACGGGTACGGTTAAGATCGATAGAAAGGTCGCGCAGGTCTCGGTTGTTGATGCCGACCACTCGGGCTTCCAGCGCGATGGCGCGTGTCAGTTCCTCTTCGTTGCTGACTTCGGTCAGCACGCCCATATTCAGACTGTGCGCCACGGCGGCAAGCTGGCGGTACTGCTCATCATCCAGTACGGACAGCATCAGCAGGCAGGCGTCGGCCTGATAGTGACGCGCCAGATAGATCTGGAAAGGGTCGATAATAAAGTCTTTACACAGGATCGGCTGCGGCGCGATGGTGCTGACGGTGGTCAGAAATTCAAAATTGCCCTGAAAATATTTCTCGTCGGTCAGGACCGAAATGGCCGACGCATAATCTTTGTAGATCCCGGCAATCGCCGCCGGATCGAAATCATCGCGAATCACGCCTTTGGATGGCGATGCCTTTTTACACTCCAGAATAAAGCCCGTCCGGGTGCCAGTGAGGGCATCGTAAAAGCCGCGCTGGCTCGGCTGAATGGCATTCTGAAAGCTGGCCAGCGGCTGCTCGCGTTTACGGGCTTCGACCCAGATGGCTTTATCGGCGACGATTTTCGCTAGTACGGTCTGCATTATTTATCCTCTTGCCGCCAGGGCGGTGACGCGGTCATAGGCGGTGCCGTTGTGCAGTACGTCGAGTACCTTCTGCACGTTGGCCCGCAGGTCCTCAAAGCCATGCAGTCGCATCAGCATAGCAACGTTAGCGGCCACGGCTGCCTCGTGCGCAGCCTCTCCTTTACCTTGTAGCAGGCGGGTTAAAATGTCACGGTTTTCTTCCGGCGTGCCGCCCGCCAGCGCCTGCTGGTGGTAAGGCTGCAGGCCGAAGTCGTCGGCGGTCAGCTGATAGCTTGTGATCTCACCGTTATGCAGTTCGGCCACCACGGTGGGTGCATGGAGAGATACCTCATCCATCCCGCCGCTGTGGACTACTGCCGCACGCTGGTAACCCAGAACACGCAGCGTTTCTGCGATAGGCAGCACCAGTTCAGGACTGTAGACGCCAATCAGCGCCAGCGGCGGATGCGCCGGGTTAATCAGCGGCCCCAGCACGTTAAACAGGGTGCGGGTCTTCAGCTGTTGCCGTACCGGCATGGCATGGCGGAAACCGGTGTGGTATTTCGGCGCGAACAGGAAACAGACGCCCAGTTCATCCAGAGCCTGACGGGATTTATCGGCATTCATATCGAGATTGATCCCGAATGCGGCCAGTAAATCCGAGGAGCCGGAGCGGCTGGAGACGCTGCGGTTACCGTGCTTCGCCACCTTCAGCCCGCAGGCTGCTGCCACAAAGGCGCTGGCGGTGGAGATATTAATACTGTTGCTGCCGTCGCCGCCGGTGCCCACGATATCGGCAAAGAGATAATCCGGACGGGGGAAGGGGGCTGCATTTTCAAGCAGGGCGGTTGCCGCACCGGCAATTTCCTGCGGATGCTCACCGCGCACTTTCATACTGACCAGCGCGGCGGCAAGCTGTTCGGGCTTCAGTTCACCGCGCACCACGGCGGAGAAAAGCTGGTGGCTCTCCTGCTGGCTCAGCGTTTCTGCCTGATAAAGTTTTTCCAGAATAGGCTGAATTGTGTTGGTCTGCTCCAGCTTCTGCAGCGCCCAGTTCAGGGTCTGCTCCAGCAGTCGTGCGCCCTGGGTGGTCAGAATCGATTCCGGGTGGAACTGGAAACCGCAGACGCGATCTGCATCGTGACGTACCGCCATCACCATGCCGTTAAAGTTGGCGTTAATGGTCAGCCCTGCCGGGATATTGCTGCCCACCAGCGAGTGGTAGCGGGCAACCGGCAGCGGATTGTTCAGACCGGCAAACATGGCCTGGCCATCGTGCTCAATGCTGGAGGCTTTCCCGTGGAGGATCTCACCCGCCTGGCCGACGTAGCCGCCGTAGGCTTCAACAATCGCCTGGTGGCCGAGGCAGATGCCGATAATCGGCAGCTTGCCGCGCATCCGGGTTAGCAGCTCCGGCATACAGCCCGCTTCGCTCGGTACACCGGGACCCGGTGAGAGCATCAGCACCGGATTCTTCATGGTGCCGAGACGTTCAATCAGGGTTTGCGCCGGGACCTGATTGCGGTATATCACCACGTTGTGCCCGCTGGCACGCAGCTGATCTGCAAGGTTATAAGTAAAGGAGTCGATATTATCGAGCAGCAGAATATCAGCCATCAGAAAATCTCCTGTGCGTGGTGTGCGGTGGCGATAGCGCGCAGTACCGCGCGGGCTTTATTTCGGGTTTCGTCGGCTTCGGACTGCGGCACGGAGTCGAGGACGACACCGGCGCCGGCCTGAACAGTCGCCACGCCGTTTTCAACAAAGGCGGAGCGGATAACAATGCAGGTATCGAGATCGCCGTGGGCGGTAAAGTAGCCCACCGCGCCGCCGTAGCTGCCGCGCCGACGTCCTTCGGCTTCGGCAATCAGCTGCATGGCGCGTACTTTCGGCGCGCCGCTCAGGGTGCCCATATTCATACAGGCGCGATAAGCGTGAAGGGCATCGAGATCCTGACGCAGCTCGCCGACCACGCGGGAAACCAGATGCATTACAAAGGAGTAGCGGTCCACTTTGGTCAGGTCGGCCACATAGCGGCTGCCCGGCGTACAGATACGCGCCAGATCGTTACGGGCCAGGTCGACCAGCATCAGATGCTCGGAGAGCTCTTTATGGTCTGTACGCATCTCCAGCTCAATACGGCTGTCGAGATCCCGGTCGAGAGAGCCGTCGGTGCGGCGACCGCGCGGACGGGTACCGGCAATCGGGTAGATCTCAATCTGGCGGGAGGTGGCGTCATACTTCAGGGAGCTTTCCGGTGAAGCACCGAACAGGGTGAAGTCATTGTCCTGCATAAAGAACATATAGGGGCTCGGATTGCTCTTTTTCAGCACATCGTAGGCGGCCAGCGGAGACGGGCAGGGCAGAGAGAAGCGTCGTGACGGCACGACCTGGAAAATCTCCCCGGCGCGAATCGCTTTTTGCATATCACGCACCACGGCACCAAACTCTTCATCACTCTGGCTGCATTCGCTGCGCATATCCGTCACTTTCTGCACCGAAAGCGCCGCGGGCGGCAGCGCCAGCGCATCGCGCAGCTGTGCGACGCGGGCGTTAAGGCGGGCTTCTTCACCCGCATCGGCTGTAAAGAGGCTGGCCTGAATACGGGTATTTTTGGTCTGGTGGTCAATCACCAGCAGTGTTTCTGCCAGGTAGAAGCAGTAATCCGGGCAGCTGGTGCTGTTATCCAGCGCCGGCAGGTCTTCGAAACCGGCGACCAGGTCATAGGCGAACAGGCCGCCGAAAAACATGGCTTCGCGCTCGTCGGCAGGAACCGTCACCAGTTCCTGCAGCAGACGGAAGGCATCAAACACCGACAGAGAGCAGAGACGGGCATCTTCATCCAGAAGCGCGCTGACCGGCGGGAAGCGCAGTACCCGGCTGTCCGCCTGACGCAGGTTCTCTACGCCAGAAGGCAGTGCCGCATCCAGTAGGTTCAGCAGAGCCGCGCCGTTGGCAGTTAATGCCTGCAGTGTGACGGTGTCATTCAGGGCGGTAATGCGCAGGGCGCTGTCCACCAGCAGCAGGCTCTTCAAATCGTCCTTGCTGTCGATATCGGCGGACTCCAGCAGCAGCGTGGCCGGACGGTTGCCGCAAACCTGGTGGAACAGGGCGGTGGGGTTCTCGCGATAGACCGCATCACCGCTGATAATTTTGAGTGCTGGTTTTTGCGTTTGCATAGGTGTTCTCGTTTATTTTGTTCAAAAAAAAGCCCGCTTACTGTGCGGGCCGGGTATCTGAATGCAAATTGCAGACGTCGCTCACTGCCCTGAGTCAGGAGTACGCCACCAGCGGAGAAGGGTCAACATAGATGCTTTCATTTCAGATACCTTATGCGTGAACTTTCGTACTAGTTAACTAGTTCGAATGAGCGAAGTCAACCCCTGATTTAGAAATTCCTCGCGACCCGGTATGATGGTGCCTGTATTTTTCCTTTTTTCCTCGCGGGAGCCGCTTTGAGCGACACGAATTTCGCAGTGATTTACGATCTGCACAGCCACACCACCGCCTCCGATGGCCTGCTTTCACCCGAAGAACTGGTCCATCGTGCCCATGAGATGCGCGTCGGGACGCTTGCGATCACCGACCATGACACGACCGAAGCGATCCCGGCAGCCCGGGCTGAAATTGCCCGTGCGGGCCTGCCGCTGGAGTTGATTACCGGCGTGGAGATCTCCACCCTCTGGGAAAATCACGAAATTCATATTGTCGGCCTGAATGTGGATATTAAGCATCCGGCGCTGTGCCAGTTTCTTGATGAGCAGAAACAGCGTCGCCAGCTGCGGGCGCAGATGATTGCCGAGCGGCTGGACAAGGCGCAGATCCCTGGCGCATGGGAAGGCGCACTGGCTCTGGCGGAAGGTGGTGCTGTGACCCGCGCCCACTTTGCCCGCTTTTTGATTGCCCGGGGCAAAGCCGACACTATCGGCGGCGTGTTTAAAAAATATCTGGCGCGCGGGAAAACCGGCTATGTTCCGCCGCAGTGGTGTACAATAGATCAAGCTATTGATGTCATTCATCATTCTGGCGGCAAGGCGGTTGTGGCCCATCCCGGCCGCTATAACCTGTCCGCCAAATGGCTGAAGCGACTGCTGGCACACTTCGCACAATGCGGAGGCGATGCGATGGAAGTGGCGCAGTGTCAGCAGGCTCCCGATGAGCGAACCCAGCTCGCGGCTTACGCACAGCAGTATGGTTTGCTGGCCTCACAGGGGTCGGATTTCCACCAGCCCTGCCCGTGGATCGAGCTTGGCCGCAAGCTGTGGTTGCCCGCAGGTGTTGAGGGGGTCTGGAAGACCTGGGAGCCGTCACCGAACAGTAAAGAGAGGGCAGTATGAGTCAGTTTTTCTATATTCATCCGGACAACCCGCAGGCGCGGTTAATTAACCAGGCAGTAGAGATTGTGCGCAAAGGTGGGGTTATCGTCTATCCGACCGACTCCGGCTATGCGCTGGGCTGTAAAATTGAAGATAAAAGCGCGATGGAGCGCATCTGCCGCATTCGCCAACTGCCGGACGGGCATAACTTCACCCTGATGTGCCGCGACCTGTCGGAGCTATCGACCTACTCCTTTGTCGATAACGTCGCCTTCCGCCTGATTAAGAACAACACGCCAGGTAACTACACTTTTATTCTGAAAGGCACCAAAGAGGTGCCGCGTCGCCTGCTGCAGGAGAAGCGTAAAACCATCGGGATGCGCGTGCCATCGAACCCGATTGCCCAGGCGCTGCTTGAGGTGCTTGGCGAGCCAATGCTCTCGACTTCACTGATGCTGCCGGGCAGCGAGTTTACTGAATCCGATCCGGAAGAGATTAAAGATCGCCTGGAAAAACAGGTTGAGCTGGTGATCCACGGCGGCTATCTTGGCCAGCAGCCAACCACGGTCATCGACTTAACCGACGATGCACCGGTGGTGGTGCGTGAAGGCGTCGGCGACGTTAAGCCGTTCCTGTAAATTCGACCTTTTCAGCCCCTGACAATGTCAGGGGCTGATGCTTTTATGGGTGCAACTTAAGTCCTTTAATCACCTTATCAACCTGCTTTTTCGGCCCGAGCAACGCCATACCTACCAGATTTAAATTCTCCGCATCCTCAGCAAGAAAAACGGCCCGATTCGCTTCATCGTGTCCCGTAGAAAACATCGCCTCCACGTAGGGAATTAGCGTCAGTTCACGCTCCAGACCTTTGCGATGAGTTTTTTGTAGCCCGTCCAGGTCAGAGGCAAATACCAGCATGGGCTGACCGGCCATATTGCCGTACTGTCGTCCAAGAGCATCAATATAGGGCTTACCGAGAATATCCGGGGCGGAAGCGGTAATGCCGCTGGCAAGAAAGGCGACCACGTTTAAACGCTGCCAGGCGGCTAAATCATCACGTACGATCAGGGCAATTTTGCTATCGAACATCGGTACTTCGTCTCCGTTTAATTGCAGGTTCACCGCTATATTGGGAAACTCCGGTGGCTCAGTATAGAACGTTTGTGCAACTGTGCTGGTAGGCGGCGGGAGAGAGGCGGTATGCACGCTGGAACCAGCGACCGAGATGACTTTGATCGGCAAAACCAACCTGCAATGCGACCTTTGCCGGGGCCTCGCCCTGGACAAGGAGCATTCGCGCGGTACGCAGGCGCAGGCGGACCAGATACGCATGGGGCGACTGGCTAAAAACACGCGCGAACTGACGGCTCAGGCGAAAGCGGTCGATTCCACAATGGCGTGCCAGCTCATCGAGGCTAACATCGCAGGCCAGATGGTCGTGCAGGTAGTCCCGCACATCGTACATTTGCCGCTGGGTATCATTCATTAACGAGTGAACCCGGGTATCGATATGGCGTGAAAGCAGGGAAATAAGATGGTCCAGACTTTGATCGCGGGCCAGTTTGCCTTCCCCATGATGAATCGCGAAGAAGGCCTGGCGGATAGCAAAGGCCAGACGCGGATCGTTCGCCAGCGTATTATGAAACGCGGCCTCCATCGCCGAGACATCGCCCAGTCCACGCCGCTGCATCAGCGCAGTGACCCACGCCTGAGGCAGATAGAGCATCACATAGGTAAAACCTTCCGCGTCAGGCGCATGACCATCATGCACCGCACCGGGCTCGATCAAAATCGCTTTGCCAGGATGGCTGGTATGCAGTGCCCGATGGCAGTTAAAACGCTGCAGACCCTGCTGCGTGACGCCGACCAGCACCTCATCATGATCGTGCGGGTCATAAGCGTGGCCGGAAAAATGGGCGCTGACGCTCTCAATTCCTGTTTCGCTGTCGCGCTGAAGCTCCAGCCAGTCTTCGTTTTTTTTAAGGTCATTAGCCGCTTTCATCGCACAGACCATCGAGTTGTATTAGGGAAACTGCATTATTTCTGGAAAGAGGCGGGACGTAAAGTTGCGGAGTAGCGCAATGGAACAACTTGATGAATCATTTAATCTAAAATTCGTGTAGTATGTGCGGCCACGAATCAGTCTGAGTGATGATTTTTAACCCGGCTGAGCGCACAGAATAAAACTATGTCATTGAGTTACGATGATTTTCCGGACTCAGTGTTCCAGAAAGCCCGTCAGACGCCTGTGAAGGCGACACCTAAGGAAGCTCTATGAGCGAGAAACTACAGAAAGTGCTGGCGCGTGCCGGCCACGGCTCCCGCCGTGAAATCGAGACCATTATTGAAGCCGGTCGCGTCAGCGTTGATGGCAAAATTGCCAAACTGGGCGACCGCGTTGAAATCGTTCCGGGTCTGAAAATTCGTATTGATGGTCATCTGATCTCCGTGAAAGAGTCGGTTGAGCAAATCTGCCGCGTGCTGGCGTACTACAAGCCGGAAGGCGAGCTCTGCACCCGTAACGATCCGGAAGGTCGTCCGACCGTCTTTGATCGTCTGCCGAAACTGCGCGGGGCGCGCTGGATCGCGGTAGGGCGTCTTGACGTCAACACCTGCGGTCTGTTGCTGTTTACCACCGACGGTGAACTGGCTAACCGCCTGATGCACCCGAGCCAGGAAGTGGAACGCGAGTACGCGGTGCGCGTCTTTGGCGAAGTAGACGATACCAAAGTTCGTCAGCTGGCGCGTGGCGTGCAGCTGGAAGACGGCCCTGCGGCGTTTAAAACCATCAAGTTCAGCGGCGGTGAAGGGATCAACCAGTGGTATAACGTCACCCTGACCGAAGGTCGTAACCGCGAGGTGCGTCGCCTGTGGGAAGCGGTCAGCGTGCAGGTTAGCCGCCTGATCCGCGTCCGCTACGGCGATATTCTGCTGCCGAAAGGTCTGCCGCGCGGCGGCTATACCGAGCTGGATCTGGCCCAGACCAACTACCTGCGCGAACTGGTTGGTCTGACAGCGGAAACCGCCTCTAAGGTGGCGGTGGAAAAAGACCGTCGTCGTATGAAAGCGAACCAGATCCGCCGTGCCGTTAAGCGGCACACCCAGGTCAGCGGCAACAGCCGTCGTCCGGGTGGCGGGCGCAGTAACAATCCCGGCGGTGGACGCGGTAACAATAACGGTTAATAGTAGAAGGGGCGAAAGCCCATTTTTTATCTCAGTAGTCGATGCCGATCTGCGCCTTAATGCCGGCCTCGAACGCGTGCTTCACCGGACGTAGTTCGCTCACCGTATCCGCAAACTCAAGAATATCCCGGTGACAGCCACGGCCGGTGATTATCACCGTCTGGTGCGCAGGGCGATGCTCAAGCGCGTTCAGCACCTTTTCCAGCGGGAGATAGTCATAGGCGACCATATAGGTCAGCTCATCAAGCAGCACCATATCCAGCGATGCATCGGCCAGCATCCGCTTCGCGTGCTGCCAGACCTGCAGGCAGGCATCCGTATCACTCTCCCGGTTCTGGGTTTCCCAGGTAAAGCCGGTCGCCATCACCTGAAACTCGACGCCGTTCTGCTCCAGCAGATTGCGCTCGCCGTTAGGCCAGGTGCCCTTGATAAACTGTACCGCGGCAACCTTTTTACCGTGACCAACGGCACGGGTGGCAGTGCCAAAGGCGGCAGTGGTTTTGCCTTTGCCGTTGCCGGTAAAGACGATAACAATCCCGCGTTCCTCCTGTGCCGCAGCAACCCGGGCGTCCACGCGGTCTTTAACGCGCTGCTGGCGTTGCTGATAACGATCTTCACTCATTGTGCAATCCCCGGTTTCCGCCCCGGCTGAGCATCGAATGTCATTCCGGTTTTGCGACGGCTGTCATCGCCCATCAGCCACAGATAGAGTGGCATAATATCCTCAGGCGTTTTTAATTTCTGCGGGTCTTCCGTCGGAAACGCGCTGGCGCGCATTTTGGTGCGTGTACCGCCTGGATTGATACAGTTAACCCGCAGCTGACGGCTCTGATACTCTTCCGCCAGCACCTGCATCATCCCTTCGGTGGCAAATTTCGAGATCGCATAGGCGCCCCAGTTCGCACGGCCCTGGCGGCCGACGCTGGAGGAGGTAAAGACCAGCGATCCGGATTCCGATTTTAGCAGCAGCGGTAACAGCGCCTGGGTCAGTATAAAGGTGGCGTTGACGTTAACCTGCATCACCGCCTGCCAGACGGCGGGATCCTGCTGGTCCATCGGCACAATATCACCCAGCAAGCCGGCATTGTGCAGTACCCCGTCAAGGCAGGGCGTATGGCTGGCAACGTCGGTGGCCAGTTGCTGGCAGTCGTCGGGCGTGCACGTCAGCAAGTCGAGAGTATGCCAGCGAGTCGGCTGGCCGGTTTCCTGCTGGATCTCAGCAGCGACGGCCTGCAGCCTCTCAGCGTTGCGGCCAAGCAGAACGACGCGAGCGCCGTAGCGGGCGTAGGTGAGCGCTGCTTCACGCCCAATACCGTCGCTGGCGCCGGTGACGAGAATTCGTCGGTTTTGCAGTAAATCCTGTTGCGGTTGATAGTGCACGGTAGCTCCTTCGGTGGTCAGCCCGGGACCACGCGCTGATGTGTCTGCGTTATGACTTTCCGGCTTTATGCCCTAAATAGCGCGGCATTTCAATCAGCCATGCGGCTAACATCTTTAAAATTAACACTTTGCAAAGAATTCGCGGCTTGCCAGAATGGGGGATGCCGTCTCAGGGTGTTACGCCGGGTCAGAGACGTGCCGTCGCGGGTGCGGTACACTGGCCCGAACATTGAGTGCTTTAATCAAGGTGGAACGCGTGGACTTACTATCTCAGTATGGGTTGTTTTTAGCGAAAATTGTCACCGTAGTACTGGCGATCGGCGCCATCGCGCTGCTGATCGTCGGTCTGACGCACAAAAAGCGTCAGCGGGGTGAACTGCGTATTACCAACCTGAGTGAACAGTATAAAGAAATGCAGGAAGAGGTGTCGGTTTCCCTGCTTGACGATCGTCAGCAGAAACTCTGGCACAAAGCGCAGAAGAAAAAGCACAAGCTGGAAGCCAAAGTGGCGAAGGCGCGGGAAAAGCAGGGCGACGCTACGCCGCAAAGCAAGCCGCGCGTCTGGGTGCTCGATTTTAAAGGCAGTATGGATGCGGGCGAAGTGAACGGCCTGCGGGAAGAGGTCACCGCTGTACTGGCTGCGGTGAAAAGTGACGACCAGGTGGTGCTGCGTCTGGAAAGTCCCGGTGGCGTAGTGCACGGCTATGGCCTGGCCGCTTCCCAGCTCCAGCGCCTGCGGGATAAAAAGATCCCGCTGACCGTGGCAGTCGATAAAGTGGCGGCCAGCGGCGGCTATATGATGGCCTGCGTCGCCGACAAAATTGTCGCCGCGCCGTTCTCCATCGTTGGCTCTATCGGCGTGGTCGCGCAGATCCCCAACTTTAACCGCTTTCTGAAAAGCAAAGAGATCGATATCGAGCTGCACACCGCCGGGCAGTACAAGCGCACCCTGACGCTGCTGGGTGAAAACACCGAAGAAGGGCGGGAGAAATTCCGCGAAAGCCTGAACGAAACCCACTATCTGTTTAAAGATTTTGTTAAGCAGATGCGCCCGAGCCTGAATATTGAACAGGTGGCGACCGGTGAGCACTGGTATGGCGTACAGGCACTGGAAAAAGGTCTGGTGGATAGCGTCGGCACCAGCGACGATCTGCTTCTGAGCCTGATGGAAGGTCGTGACGTTATCAGTTTGCGCTATACCCAGCGTAAGAAACTGTTGGATCGCCTGACCGGCAGTGCGGCCGAAAGCGCCGACCGTCTGCTGCTGCGCTGGTGGCAGCGTGGACAAAAACCGCTGCTCTGAGCGGTGTGAAAAAAGAAACGCGAGGATCGGGCCTCGCGTTTTTGCTTAATCAATCAGGTGATACTTGTCGGACAGCTCGTGCGCCAGGTACTTAAACATATTAAATACGGCGGTGCTTTTGCCGGTGGGGAGGCCTTGCTCATCGAGGAAGTATTCACCGCTGAACACCAGCACGCCGTTGCGCTGGCTAACGCCCGTCGCTTCAATGCCGGACAGAGTATCTTCGTGGTCGCGAATCAGCTGGTTTGCTTTTGCCAGTAGCGCCTGGCGTTCGATTGGCTGCGTATCTTGTTTCATAATCAACTCCTTTTTAATGGGCGTTAGTCTACGCCCGGCGCACCCTGCGGGCAAATTTTCCCTGTTACATAAGTGGGTAATCGAAGCGCGTGTCTACTGGCAGGATTGACTTTTGCATGCTAATAAAGTTGCGTAACAAATTTTATCAGGTACAGTGTGACGCTTTCGTCAGGCTGGCAATAGATTTGCTTGACATTCGACTAAAATTTGGTCGTGCTGTAGAGCAGTCACACGAAAAAAACCTGCTAACTCAACCATCTGGCCAGCGAAGTCCGCTTCCAGATTTTACCGAAAGGGTTGAGTTGCACATCGGCTATCGCCATATAGCGATCTGTCAGCGGTGACGGGTAAAGCCCCGTGCGAGCAATTCTGGAAGAATCAAATTAGGTAAAGGTGAATATGGGTAAAGCTCTCGTTATCGTTGAGTCCCCGGCAAAAGCCAAAACGATCAATAAGTATCTGGGCAATGACTACGTGGTTAAATCCAGCGTCGGTCATGTCCGCGATTTGCCGACCAGTGGCTCAGCGCAGAAAAAGAGCGCCGACTCTGCCTCCACCAAAACGGCTGCAAAGCCAAAAAAGGATGAGCGTAGCGCTCTCGTTAACCGCATGGGCGTCGATCCATGGCGGGGCTGGGCGGCACAGTATGAAGTGCTGCCGGGCAAAGAGAAGGTTGTTTCGGAGCTGAAACAGCTGGCCGAAAAAGCCGACCACATCTATCTCGCAACCGACCTTGACCGCGAAGGGGAAGCCATTGCATGGCACCTGCGAGAAATCATCGGTGGCGACGAAAAACGTTACAGTCGCGTTGTCTTCAATGAAATTACAAAGAACGCGATTCAGCAGGCATTTGACAAGCCTGGCGAACTAAATATCGACCGTGTGAATGCTCAGCAGGCGCGTCGCTTTATGGACCGCGTTGTGGGCTATATGGTCTCGCCGCTGCTGTGGAAAAAGATCGCTCGCGGTCTCTCCGCTGGCCGCGTTCAGTCCGTTGCGGTACGTCTGGTTGTTGAGCGCGAGCGTGAGATCAAAGCCTTTGTCCCGGAAGAGTTCTGGGAAATCGATGCTAACGTCACCACCCCGGGCGGCGATACGCTGTCGCTGCAGGTTAGCCATCAGAACGATAAGCCATTCCGTCCGGTTAACCGTGAGCAGACCGAAGCCGCCGTTAGCCTGCTGGAAAAAGCACGCTATCAGGTGCTGGATCGTGAAGATAAACCGACCAGCAGCAAGCCCGGCGCGCCTTATATCACCTCCACGCTGCAGCAGGCGGCAAGCACCCGTCTTAGCTTTGGCGTGAAAAAAACCATGATGATGGCTCAGCGTCTGTATGAAGCGGGTTACATCACCTATATGCGTACTGACTCAACCAACCTGAGTCAGGACGCGGTCAGCATGGTTCGCGACTACATCAGCGATAACTTCGGCAAGAAATACCTGCCGGAAAGCGCCAATCAGTACGCCAGCAAAGAGAACTCGCAGGAAGCGCACGAAGCGATTCGTCCTTCTGACGTCTCCGTACTGGCTGAATCCCTGAAGGATATGGAAGCGGACGCGCAGAAGCTGTATCAGCTGATCTGGCGTCAGTTTGTGGCTTGTCAGATGACACCGGCCCGTTACGATTCCACCACCCTGACCGTGGGTGCAGGCGATTTCCGTCTTAAAGCTCGCGGGCGTATTCTGCGCTTCGACGGCTGGACGAAAGTGATGCCGGCACTGCGTAAAGGCGATGAAGATCGTACGCTGCCAGCGGTTAATGCGGGCGACACGCTCTCTCTGATCGAACTGCTGCCCGCGCAGCACTTTACCAAGCCGCCGGCGCGTTTTAGTGAAGCCTCGCTGGTTAAAGAGCTGGAAAAACGCGGGATTGGTCGTCCGTCGACCTATGCGTCGATTATCTCCACTATTCAGGATCGCGGCTATGTACGCGTGGATAACCGCCGCTTCTACGCCGAGAAAATGGGTGAAATCGTTACCGACAGACTCGAGGATAACTTCCGCGAGCTGATGAACTACGATTTTACCGCGCAGATGGAAAACAGCCTTGATCAGGTGGCTAATCACCAGGCCGAGTGGAAGAATGTGCTGGACAGTTTCTTCAGCAACTTCACCGATCAGCTGGCGGTCGCTGAGAAAGATCCGCTGGAAGGCGGGATGCAGCCGAACCAAATGGTGCTGACCAGCATCGACTGTCCGACCTGCGGCCGTAAAATGGGTATCCGCACCGCCAGCACCGGGGTCTTCCTCGGCTGTTCTGGCTATGCGTTGCCGCCGAAAGAGCGCTGCAAAACCACCATCAACCTGGTACCGGAAAGCGAAGTGCTTAATGTGCTGGAGGGTGACGAAGCAGAAACCAACGCTCTGCGTGCTAAGCGTCGCTGCCAGAAGTGCGGCACTGCAATGGACAGCTATCTGATCGATTCGCAGCGCAAACTGCACGTGTGCGGGAATAACCCGAGCTGTGATGGCTATGAGATCGAGCAGGGTGAATTCCGCATCAAGGGTTACGACGGCCCGATCGTTGAGTGTGAGAAATGCGGTTCTGAAATGCACCTGAAAATGGGGCGTTTCGGGAAATATATGGCCTGCACCAACGACGACTGTAAGAACACCCGTAAGATCCTGCGTAACGGTGACGTGGCTCCGCCAAAGGAAGATCCGGTTCCGCTGCCGGAGCTGCCGTGCGAGAAATCGGACGCGTATTTTGTGTTGCGTGACGGTGCGGCGGGCATGTTCCTCGCGGCCAACACCTTCCCGAAATCACGCGAAACTCGCGCGCCTTTGGTGTCTGAACTGCATCGTTTCCGCGATCGTCTGGCTGAGAAACTGCGTTATCTGGCCGATGCGCCGCAGGAGGATCCGGAGGGTAATCCGACGGTTGTCCGCTTTAGCCGTAAGACGAAGCAGCAGTATGTCGCCGCCGAGAAAGACGGTAAAGCCACAGGCTGGTCCGCTTTCTATATCGACGGGAAATGGGTAGAAAGTAAGAAGTAATCCCTTCTCTCATAATGTCTAAGGGCCGGTTTTCGGCCCTTTTTTTATAACGCTTTATTATTTTTCGGCGCTATCTATACATAAACGCTATAAATGATATAGTGGTTATAACTTTGGACTTTTTTATTATCAAATCGTCTTAGGGTGTCCTTCCTGTACGCCCGATTGCTGAACGGATGGTCCCCATGAAATTACAGCAGCTGCGCTATATTGTTGAGGTGGTTAACCACAACCTCAACGTCTCATCGACGGCGGAAGGGCTTTATACCTCTCAGCCTGGTATCAGTAAGCAGGTGCGGATGCTGGAGGATGAGCTGGGGATCCAGATCTTCGCCCGCAGCGGTAAACACCTGACTCAGGTCACGCCAGCCGGGCAGGAGATTATCCGTATCGCACGGGAAGTCCTGTCTAAAGTTGACGCTATTAAATCCGTCGCCGGTGAACACACCTGGCCCGACAAAGGCTCTCTCTATGTTGCCACCACTCACACTCAGGCCCGCTATGCGCTGCCAGGTGTAATTAAGGGGTTTATTGAACGCTACCCGCGTGTTTCTCTGCATATGCACCAGGGATCGCCGACGCAAATTGCTGAGGCAGTATCGAAAGGTAACGCAGACTTTGCTATCGCCACGGAAGCGTTGCATCTGTATGACGACCTGGTCATGCTCCCGTGCTACCACTGGAATCGTTCAATTGTGGTCACGCCGGAGCATCCGCTGGCTTCGCGTGAATCCGTGACCATCGAAGAGCTGGCCCAGTACTCGCTGGTGACCTACACCTTTGGCTTTACCGGGCGCTCCGAGCTGGATACGGCATTTAACCGTGCGGGCCTGACGCCGCGTATCGTCTTTACCGCTACCGACGCTGACGTAATTAAAACCTACGTGCGTTTAGGCCTTGGGGTAGGGGTGATCGCCAGCATGGCCGTAGACCCCATTTCCGACCCGGATCTGGTCAAGCTGGAGGCGCAGGATATCTTCAGCCACAGCACCACAAAAATTGGCTTCCGTCGTAGCACCTTCCTGCGCAGCTACATGTATGATTTTATTCAGCGATTTGCCCCACATCTGACGCGTGACGTCGTCGATACCGCCATGGTTTTACGCTCGAACGAAGACATTGAGGCGATGTTTAAGGATATTAAACTGCCGCAAAAATAATTTGCATGATAATGATAACGCTAATCATCGGTGAGGCAAAACAGAGTGTTGCCTCACCGATTGCCCTCTATAACTCCCCATTTCTGGTAGCCTTAAATTGTGAATTTGGTCACTAAAGTTAAACCAAAATTAAACACATTTAGATATTTACTTTAGTATTTTTGGTAATAACCATTTTATTTAGAGGGATTTTTTTGTCGTTAAAGGCCGACAAAAATAGAAAATAACTTACCTTAACGCAAACTTCACACTTCAATTATTTATTTCGGCTCAAAAGATTGAATATTCAAATGGTGAGGATGCGAAAATTGACTGGATTTTTGGTGCACTTTTAATTAGGATTTATCTCAAGCGATGATAATTCGCGCCAATTGTTTGGTGTCAAAATGATAAGCGATGTCGATTGTATGAGGTTAGCAATGCCATCAGGAAGTGAAGAGCCGCAAAGGGACCCTGAGCTGAAGCGTAAAGCCTGGCTGGCGGTCTTTCTGGGTTCAGCGCTGTTCTGGGTGGTCGTTGCGCTACTGGTGTGGAAATTTTGGGGGTGAAAATGGTCGTAACCGGTCACGTTTCACCTGAGAAGCAAGTATGTCAGCCCTGTGACAAACCGAACAAAGCGAAAAAAGCGCCAGAGACGGCAATTCCACAGGCGTGGAAACTGACTTCGCAACAGCAGGGCTTTATAGAGATGTTCATGGAAGACGACGTAAAAAAACAATAATTCTTTCATTACACTACGCTGTTATATCTGAAGTTATTTCATCAGGCGGACCATAAGCGTAAGTAAGTTGTACTCGTTAATAAATACACACAGCAATTTATAAACTGCTTAACAAAGCAGTTTTGATGAATACAAAACGTAAATGGCCCGGTGATGTTGAATAATCATAGTAATGCGAAATACTGGTCCTGGATGGCGGCGTTTTCATTGTCGCTGCTGTTCTGGGGACAACTGGTCTGGGTGTATCTTAACTGACCGCAAAAAAACCGACGTGAAGTCGGTTTTTTTGTTTGTTTATCGGAAAGGTTACTCCTCTTTTATCAATTCGGGTTGTTATCAAAACGTTACAAGCTGTTTGTGTTATCTTTAATAACAGACCCTGAACATTGTCCGGGTTACGCAATCCCTGTTATTAAGGAGGAGCTATGTCGGTTACCCTACGAGAGGCCAGTAGAAATACGCTGCAGGCAGCAGAAAAAACGTGGCACTACTACAGCCTGCCGCTGGCCGCAAAGGAACTTGGGGACATTGCGCGTTTACCCAAGTCGCTAAAAGTACTGCTGGAAAACCTCCTGCGCTGGCAGGATGATGATTCCGTTACCGCCGAAGATATTCACGCCCTAGCCGGATGGCTGAAAAATGCCCATGCCGATCGCGAAATTGCCTACCGCCCCGCACGCGTCCTGATGCAGGATTTCACCGGCGTTCCCGCCGTGGTGGATCTCGCGGCGATGCGTGAAGCCGTGAAACGACTCGGCGGCGACACGGCGAAGGTAAATCCGCTTTCACCCGTCGATCTTGTTATTGACCACTCGGTTACCGTTGACCATTTTGGTGATGACGACGCCTTCGGGGAAAACGTCCGCCTGGAGATGGAGCGTAACCACGAACGCTATGTCTTTTTACGCTGGGGACAGCAGGCCTTCAGCCGTTTCAGCGTGGTGCCGCCTGGCACCGGTATTTGCCACCAGGTCAACCTGGAGTATCTGGGTAAAGCCGTCTGGAGCGAACTGCAGGACGGAGAGTGGGTCGCCTGGCCCGATACGCTGGTCGGCACCGACTCTCACACTACCATGATTAATGGTTTGGGCGTGCTGGGCTGGGGCGTCGGCGGTATTGAAGCGGAAGCGGCGATGCTTGGGCAACCCGTCTCAATGCTGATCCCTGACGTCGTCGGCTTTAAGCTCACCGGCAAACTACGCGAAGGTATTACCGCTACCGATCTGGTGCTGACGGTCACCCAGATGTTGCGTAAACACGGCGTGGTGGGTAAATTTGTCGAATTCTACGGCGACGGGCTGGACTCGCTGCCGCTGGCTGACCGGGCCACCATCGCTAATATGGCGCCGGAATATGGCGCTACCTGCGGCTTCTTCCCCATTGACGGTGTGACCCTCGACTATATGCGACTGAGCGGACGTAGCGCGGAACAGATTGCGTTGGTCGAAGCCTACGCCAAAGCCCAGGGGATGTGGCGTAATATCGGCGATGAGCCGATCTTTACCAGTACCCTGGCACTGGATATGGACGATGTCGAGGCCAGCCTTGCCGGGCCGAAACGTCCGCAGGATCGCGTCGCCCTGAGCGACGTGCCGCAAGCTTTTGCCGCCAGCGCTGAGCTGGAACTTAATCAGGCGCAGAAAGATCGCCAGCCGGTATGTTATACCCTGAACGGTCATCAGTATCAGCTGCCCGATGGCGCGGTGGTTATTGCGGCCATTACCTCCTGTACTAACACCTCCAACCCCAGCGTGCTTATGGCCGCGGGGCTGCTGGCGCAAAAAGCGGTGGCGCGGGGCCTGAAGCCCAAACCTTGGGTCAAAGCCTCGCTGGCACCGGGTTCAAAGGTAGTCTCCGATTATCTGGCCCATGCTGGGCTGACGCCGTCTCTTGATGCCCTCGGCTTTAACCTGGTGGGCTACGGCTGTACCACCTGCATCGGTAACTCAGGCCCGCTGCCGGAGCCTATCGAACAGGCCATCAAAAAAGGCGATTTAACGGTGGGTGCGGTGCTCTCCGGTAATCGTAACTTTGAGGGCCGTATCCATCCGCTGGTGAAAACCAACTGGCTGGCCTCGCCGCCGCTGGTGGTTGCCTACGCGCTGGCGGGGAATATGAATACCAACCTGGCGAAAGATCCGCTGGGTGAGGATAGTCAGGGCAACCCGGTCTGGCTGAAAGATATCTGGCCGTCAGGACTTGAGATCGCGCAGGCGGTAGGCGAAGTGTCGACGGAGATGTTCCGCAAAGAGTATGCGGAGGTCTTTGAGGGGACGCCGGAGTGGAAAAGCATTCAGGTTGAACACTCCGATACCTATGGCTGGCAGGACGATTCCACCTATATCCGCCTCTCGCCGTTCTTCGATGAGATGGGGGCCGTACCGGCACCGGTGGAGGATATCAAGGGAGCGCGTATTCTGGCGATGCTGGGCGACTCGGTCACCACCGACCATATCTCACCGGCAGGCAGTATCAAGGCCGACAGTCCGGCCGGTCGCTATCTGCAAAGCCACGGGGTTGAGCGGGGGGATTTTAACTCCTACGGTTCCCGACGCGGCAATCATGAAGTGATGATGCGCGGTACTTTTGCCAATATTCGTATCCGTAATGAAATGGTACCGGGCGTGGAGGGCGGTATGACCCGCCATCTGCCGGGCAGTGAAGTCGTGGCTATCTATGATGCGGCGATGAAGTATCAGCAGACCGGTACGCCGCTGGCGGTCATCGCCGGGAAAGAGTACGGCTCTGGTTCCAGCCGCGACTGGGCGGCAAAAGGTCCTCGCCTGCTTGGTGTCCGGGTGGTGATTGCGGAATCCTTCGAGCGAATTCACCGTTCCAACCTGATTGGGATGGGGATCCTGCCGCTGGAATTCCCGCAGGATGTCACCCGCAAAACGCTGGGGCTGACGGGGGAGGAGCAGTTCGACGTCGGGGATCTGCAAAACCTGAAGCCCGGTGCCACTATTCCCGTGATTCTGACGCGAGCAGACGGCAGTAAAGAGGTTGTAGAGTGCCGCTGTCGTATCGATACCGGTACCGAGCTAACCTACTACCAGCACGACGGGATCCTGCATTACGTCATCCGCAATATGCTGCACTGATAAAAAATGCCTGCATTCCGTTTTGTTGCAGGCCTCAACTTTTCCTCGTCACATATCCCCCTCGAACGGGCTGGAAGGATTCCCCGGATCTTACTGACTACGAAGCGCGGCCAGCGAATGGCTGGGATCTGCGGGCGCAGGCCTGGCTACCCTGGTTGCCTCAGCTGGGTGGAAAGCTGACGTATGAGGAGTACGATGGTCGCGAGGTGACCCTGCTCGGGGTCAATAACCGTCAGAAAAACCCGGATGCCATCACCGCCGGTGTTACCTATACTCCGGTGCCGCTGATGACGCTTGGCGCGGAGCGGCGGATGGAGCACGACGGCAAAAGCAATACCTGCTTCACTCTCGGCATTAATTATCAGTGGGGTGTGCCGTGGCGTAGCCAGCTGGATGTCTCGGCCGTGGCGGGGATGCGCAGTCTGGCGGGCAGCCGTCATGAACTGGTAGATCATAATAATAGTCAGCGGAAAAACCGTTAATATTAAGGGCGCAGAGACGCTGAGCAGTTTTAGGCTACAGCCAGTATCTGACAAACAAAACGGTGGGTGAGGCCGTTACTGTGAAAGGCGTGCTCAGGCCAGCACTGAAATTTGCCTCGCCTGAACAAAATACCCCATGGAAGCAGAACTATGATTCTCAGAGTGTCAGTGGTGTGCCGAAAGGTGTGCAGCAGCAGTGGTCGGTTTCGGACAACAGCGTAGCAACTGTTGATAATGCAGGGAAACTGACTCTGGTGAAGGCGGGCGAGAAGAAAGTGACTGTCTCCACGTTAGAAAACGACCAGTACGGTCCGGCAAGCGCCTCTTACCTACTCAAGGTTTCTAAAGCCGACCCGGGCTCGGGATAACGGGTGGTAACGAAAAGATAACTGCAACCTGGAAAGATGGTGTAGCACGAAGTATTGCGGCGCCTGTGGACAAGTTGCAAATTACGGATATTGCTTCCATCCATGAAAGCAGAAAGGAGCTGGCGAAAAAGACTGTGGCGTTACCCTCCGGCGATCAGACCGCGGCATTGTTCCCGATACCCGCTTATGGGGTAAGACGGTGACTAGCGATGTGGTTGCAAAAGGCTAGATGAACTGAGTAGCAGCACCTCTACGAAGCTTGAGGTCAAAAACCTTAGACCCGAGCAAATATGGCAGGCAGCGTCAGTGTCCTATATCACTAAAGAGACGGGGAGGTTTACACATCTGGGTCCGAGCAGAGATAAAACACTTGAGGGAACGCTTAATGTGGAATTGGAGAAAGATGAAACGCTATTGGCTTCAATGGTTATAAGCCTTGATGGCCATAAAACGGATGGTAACGTTGGTAACTATAACAACTTTACCATTAGCAAAGGCCCGCATCGTAAAAATTATCGTTCAGTGATTAAGTATGGATTATGGCAAAACCACTGGGAGAACTTTATTCTCCAGCTGAAAGTGGTCTATGACGGTAAGAGTTATATCTAAAAACCCCGGTCCATGCATGGGCCGGTAATGTGAATTTCTCGGTATCCAAAACCACCAACTGGTAGTCTGCAATCAGAGAGCCTGCCGCGGCAGGCTCTCTGTCAGTATGGCTGGCGCGGATTATTTACCTAACAGATGGCCCATCTTCGCGGCTTTGGTATCCAGATAGTGGGCGTTTTTCGGATTCCGCCCGACAATCAGCGGGACACGCTCAACGATATTGATCCTGGCTTCGGTCAGGATCTCGACCTTCTTCGGGTTATTGGTCAGCAGACGGACCTCATCCACGCCCAGCAGCTTGAACATATCCGCACACAGGGTAAAGTCACGTTCGTCGGCGGCAAAGCCGAGCTGATGGTTGGCTTCCACCGTATCGTAACCCTGATCCTGTAGCGCATAGGCGCGGATCTTATTCAACAGACCGATATTACGGCCTTCCTGACGGTGATAGAGCAGGATACCACGGCCTTCTTCGGCGATATGCGTCAACGCGGCCTCAAGCTGAAAACCGCAGTCGCAGCGCAGGCTGAATAGTGCATCGCCGGTCAGGCATTCTGAATGGACGCGCGCCAGAACGGGCGTTGAGCCTGAAACATCCCCGAATACCAGCGCGACGTGATCGTGCCCGGTAGCCAGTTCCTCAAAACCCACCATCAGGAAATCGCCCCAGGGGGTCGGCAGTTTGGCTTCTGCCACTCGTTTAAGCTGCATGTGAATCTCCAGATTATGCGGACACTTGACGTTTGCCCTCTGTTATTCGCCTATTTTGCCACAGGGCAGAGGTTAACGCCTAATTGCCGCAGGGGAGAGACGTACTAAAGCGCACAAAATACGCCGCTTTGCCCGGACCCGGGCTTTTCGTCTATGATGGGAGCGCCGATTGCGAAAGGAGAAAAAATGCTGTCTATTGCCAAACGCACCGCTGTGGGTGCCGGACTGTTATTAATTATGCCCGTTGCCGTCTGGCTCTCCGGCTGGACGTGGCAGCCTGGACAGAGCTGCTGGTGGCTAAAAAGCCTGTTCTGGGTAACGGAAACCGTCACTCAACCATGGGGGATTATCACCCACGTCGTGCTTGTCGGCTGGTTCCTCTGGTGCCTGCGTTTTCGGATGAAGGCGGCGCTGATGCTCTTTGCTATTCTTGGTGCAGCGATCCTGGCGGGACAGGGGGTTAAATCCTGGGTAAAGGAGCGGGTGCAGGAGCCGCGTCCTTTTGTTATCTGGCTGGAAAAAAACCACAATATCCCCGTCGATGAGTTCTACACTTTAAAACGTAAAGATCGCGGACATCTGGTGAAAGAACAGCTGGCTGAACAACAGGATATCCCGGTATTTTTACGTAAACACTGGCAGAAAGAGACCGGCTTCGCGTTTCCCTCCGGCCATACGATGTTTGCTGCCAGCTGGGGGCTGCTGGCCGTTGGGCTGCTGTGGCCACGCCGCCGGACGCTGACTATCGTCGTGCTGCTGGTATGGGCGACCACCGTAATGGGGAGTCGCCTGCTGCTGGGAATGCACTGGCCGCACGATCTGGTTGTTGCAACGCTGATTTCCTGGCTACTTGTGCCCCTGGCCTGTTGGTTGGCACAGCGTATCTGTGGACCGCTGGCACCGCCGCGTGAAGAGAAGCAGGAAATTGAACAGCGCGAGCAGGATAGTTAAACGCCTTGATTTTGCCGTTTTCGCCCTTAGATCCAGAAGATGCTCGATGTTTTTCCATTTCGTCGAGGTCGCGATAATGGTAATTTATAGGGCTGGTAGCGGGAGATTGCGCGGCATTTACTCGCTCACACCACATAACGGGACGTAATGTGAAATATTTACTCATTTTCTTACTGGTATTAGCGATATTCGTTGTCTCGGTAACGCTTGGGGCGCAAAACGACCAACTGGTAACCTTTAACTATTTGCTGGCGCAGGGTGAATTCCGTATTTCGACGCTGCTGGCCGTGCTTTTCGCTACGGGGTTTGTCATCGGCTGGCTGGTCTGCGGCCTGTTCTGGCTGCGCGTACGCGTAATGCTTGCCCGCGCCGATCGTAAAATCAAACGTCTGGAGCAGCAGGTAGCCCCGGCATCTGAGACGCCGGTCAGTCCGGGTGTGCCGTCGGTGAAGGAATAATATTCTATGCTGGAGTTGCTGTTTCTGCTTTTGCCCGTTGCCGCCGCTTATGGCTGGTATATGGGCCGCAGGAGTGCACAACAGTCGAAGCAGGAAGAGGCTAATCGCCTGTCGCGCGACTACGTGACCGGGGTTAACTTCCTGTTAAGCAACCAACAGGACAAAGCGGTAGATCTGTTCCTCGACATGCTGAAAGAGGATACCAGCACTGTTGAGGCCCACCTTACTCTTGGAAACCTGTTCCGTTCCCGCGGCGAAGTTGACCGCGCAATTCGCCTTCATCAGTCCCTGATGGAGAGCGCGTCTCTGACCTACGATCAGCGCCTGTTGGCGGTACAGCAGCTGGGCCGCGACTACATGGCGGCGGGCATGTACGATCGCGCTGAAGATATGTTCAGCCAGCTGGTGGATGAAACCGATTTTCGCGTCGGTGCGCTTCAGCAGCTGCTGCAAATCTATCAGGCGACCAGCGAATGGCAGAAGGCTATCGACGTTGCCGAGCGCATGGTGAAGCAGGGCAAAGAGAAACAGCGCGGCGAGATCGCCCATTTCTACTGTGAGCTGGCCCTGCAACAGATGGGCAATGACGAAATGGAAAAAGCGATTTCGCTGCTGAAGAAGGGGGCCGCTGCCGATCGCGACAGCGCACGTATTTCCATCATGATGGGTCGCGTGCTAATTGAGAGGGGCGAGTATGCCAAGGCGGTAGAAAGCCTGATGCGGGTGATTGACCAGGATAAAGAGCTGGTCAGTGAAACGCTGGATATGCTGCAAACCTGTTACCAGAAGCTGGATAAACTCGACGAGTGGGAAACTTTTCTGCATCGCTGCGTTGAGCAGAATACCGGTGCGGTGGCGGATCTCCTGCTGGCAGACGTTATGGAGCAGCGTGAAGGCCGGGACAGCGCCCAGCTGTACGTGACGCGTCAGCTTCAGCGTCATCCCACTATGCGGGTATTCCATAAGTTGATGGATTACCACCTGCACGAAGCGGAAGAGGGCCGTGCAAAAGAGAGCCTGATGGCGCTGCGCGACATGGTGGGTGAGCAGGTGCGTAGTAAGCCTCACTATCGCTGTCAGAAATGCGGTTTTATGGCCCACAGCCTCTACTGGCACTGCCCATCCTGTCGCGCCTGGTCTACCGTTAAACCGATTCGCGGGCTGGACGGTCAGTAGTTTTTAAAAAGCCCTTCATTAGTTACAACATCCTAAAGACCGTACTGAAATCCAGTATGCGGCATTGTGCCACCGATGTCCTGCAGGCAGGAAATCCTCGCTGTCAATTTTCAGGTCTCGCAGGTAGAATGCTGCCCGTTTACCTTTTTTACGCCGCCATCGGCATTCACCGCTAAGAAGGTCTGGTCATGACGTCTGCTGCAATATCCCCATCCCGCGCTACAACGAACTCACCGATTGTTGTGGCACTCGATTACGCCGATCGCGACAAGGCGCTGGCCTTTGTTGACGCTATCGACCCGCGAGCATGTCGGCTCAAAGTCGGCAAAGAGATGTTTACCCTGTTTGGCCCGCAGCTGGTCCGCGACTTGCATCAACGTGGTTTTGACGTCTTCCTCGATTTGAAATTTCACGATATTCCCAATACCGCCGCACATGCCGTTGCCGCCGCAGCGGAGCTGGGCGTGTGGATGGTTAACGTGCACGCCTCGGGTGGGGCACGGATGATGACCGCCGCTCGCGAGGCGCTGCTGCCCTATGGTAAAGATGCGCCGTTGCTCATTGCGGTGACCGTTCTCACCAGTATGGAATCCAGCGATCTGTTGGATCTTGGTGTGACACTGTCACCTGCACAGTATGCCGAAAAATTGGCGCGACTGACGCAGCAGTGCGGGCTGGACGGTGTGGTTTGCTCCGCGCAGGAAGCCTTACACTTTAAGCAGACGCTGGGACAGGCGTTTAAGTTAGTGACGCCAGGTATTCGTCCTGTGGGCAGCGATACAGGCGATCAGCGCCGTATTATGACGCCTGAGCAGGCCCAGGTGGCGGGCGTCGACTATATGGTGATTGGCCGTCCTGTTACGCAGTCGGCCAATCCAGCGCAAACCCTGCAGGCAATCAACAACAAGCTTGGGATGGGGAAATAATGGCCGATAATAATAGCCGTCTGGTCTATTCCACCAAAACCGGCCGTATTGATGAGCCGAAAGCGCCGCTCAAGCGGCCAAAGGGCGACGGTATTGTGCGTATCCAGCGTCAGACCAGCGGCCGCAAAGGCAAGGGCGTGTGCCTGATTACCGGTATCGATGCTGATGATGCCGTGCTGGCGTCGCTTGCCGCCGAACTGAAGAAGAAGTGCGGCTGTGGCGGTGCGGTGAAAGACGGCGTGATTGAGATTCAGGGCGATAAGCGGGATCTTATTAAGTCCCTGCTGGAAGCGAAAGGGATGAAGGTTAAGCTCTCCGGCGGTTAAAACATAAAGGCCACGTTTTCAAACGTGGCCTTTCTATTATTTTCAGACCTGGAAAAAGAAGAATTTATCGTTATTGAATCGAAGCCGGTAGTGGCGTTATTTACCTACCTGGTGGCCAATGATACCGCCGACTGCGGCACCACCGAGAGTACCAAGCCCGCTGCCATCAGTGAGCACTGCGCCACCCAAAGCACCAGCACCTGCGCCGATAGCAGTGTTGCGATCGCGCTTAGACCAATTCGAGCAGGCGCTTAGAGACATCGCTAATGTAACTGCCAGCAGGGCAGTTGCCATTTTTTTACTCGTTAAATTCATCATACTTTCTCCTGAATAATAGATTCACGGAAGACGTACTCTTAAGTATAGCGTTTCCGTGAAAAACGGTGTTGTGCAGGTGTTACTGGAATCACGCAGGTGATAGTCACGTCCTGTTTTTATCGCTAACAGTAATTCTATGTTTTCGCCGTGGAACAGCCAGGTAAATAGTCTTAATTGGTGCTCGGAAATGTCTCAGAGAAAGGAGGCTCAGGCCGAGTATGCTCTGGCCTGAGAGCGATCCCGCTACGGTCGCTTAACGATATCGATGTGTAGTCCGGCCTGCTCAAGCTGCAGCTGGCTGGCACCGCTCAGACCGTCGTCGGTGATGACGCGCGAAAACCGCGCTATAGGCCCCAGCGTGTAGGGGTGAACAGCGCCGAATTTGGAACTGTCGGTCAACACAATAGCGTCGCTGTTCTTCGCCAGTACCGCATTGACCACGTCGGCACGCATCATATCGCGGCCGGTAAAACCGGTCTCTGGTTGCCAGCCATCGATGCCGATAAAGGCTTTGCTAAAATGAACCTGCTCAATAAACTGGCGCGTCAGCGGGCCGACCATGCTTTCACTTTTCTTTTGATAGATCCCCCCGAGCAGAATAACTTCGCAGCGGGTCTCCTTAAGCAGATGGGCGATATAGCTGCTGACGGTGATAATGGTGACGTCCTTCTGCTTGGCCAGCGTGCGCGCCAGCAGCGCGTTGCTGCTGCCGTTCTCGATAAAGACCGTTTCACCACTCTGAACCAGTGAGGCGGCAAACTGGGCCAGCTCACGCTTGAGGGGATAATTATTTAGCATCCGGGTTTCCACATCGTCGCTGTCCAGCGGCACGGCAAAGCCGTGTGCGCGGCGCAGATAACTCTGTTTTTCCAGCAGATTAAGGTCCTGACGAATGGTGACTTCCGAGACGCCGGTCATTCTGGCCAGGTCGCCGACGCTTGTACGGCCCTTGTCGATAACGACCTGTAAGATGTGTTGTTGTCGGGAATTCATATCAGCAAAAAATTAACGGCATCACTGCCGTATCCTGTAGTCAAAGGCCAGTTTGCAGGGAGTTCCGGCAAACTGGCGGCGAGTCAAATTTCCCAGGGCGATTTTGGGGAGTTTGCCGTCTGCGGTTTCTCCGCACGGGCGCGCTCCAGCAGTTCCGCTTTGAGGATTTCCAGATTATGGATGGCAGAGTGATAGTCACCGGCGACCAGAATATCCAGCACCGTATCAATACGCTGCACCAGATGGCTCGCATTCAGTTCGGACATAGTGTCATCCTTATTTTCGGTTTGCGGATAGATGATGCAAAAATTGGCGGCAAAAGAGAAGTGAAAAAGTAACACCCGTTGCCGTGGGTACTAAAAAGAAGATATTGCTAAGCTTATGTGATTTCTTCAGATCATTTCCGCGCCATCCTGCGGCGATACCAGCGTATAAAGGCTCTGGATGTCATCGGCTTCGCAAATAAGAACCTCTGACGCTCGTTAACGCCGTTTTTAATCAGAAATGCATCTTCTTTTGCACTCTCGACACCTTCGGCAATCACCTGCAAATTAAGCGCCTGGGCGACGGCGACAATGGCCCGCACCAGCGACTTAGGGCAATACTCAAAGTCGAGATCCCTGAGCGCCTGTTTCAGGTCGCTAAAAATGGTCTGGTCAGCCAGCTGACGTGGCGGGATGTTGACTGCGACCCGCAGGTTAATTCCTTCTTGCGCCATTTCGCGACCTGGCGCACCACATCCAGCATCACCCAGCGGCCCAGCGGGACGATTAGCCCTGACTCTTCGGCATAGGTAATAAAATCCAGCGGCGGGATCAGGCCGCGCTCGGGCTATTGCCAGCGCTTCCAGGCTGGCGACTTCGCCGCGCCAGTTGATAGTGAATAACCAGCTGATCGTTAGCCAGGGCTTAGCGCAGGTTGGTATCCAGCCACAGATACTCAAATACGCGCTGATTCATCTCCGGCGAGAAGACACAGAACTTACCGCGCCCGCTCTCTTTAGCGCAGTACTTCGCAGTATCGGCACAGCGATCACGCTGTCATAATCTTCGCCGTGCTGTGGCGCCAGGGCAATACCCAGTGAACAACTCGTATAGATCTCAATAGCGCCGATGCGAAAAGGTTCACGCAAACAAGTAATAATGTGCGATGCCATCGCCTCCATAGCGCCCTGAGAGATATCGGTTGCCATCACCACAAACTCGTCGCCGCCGAGACGCGCGAGGTCTGATTTTCTTCCAGACAGCTGAGAATAGTTAGCGAGACGGCCTGCAGCAGCTGGTCACCCAGCATATGTCCGTAGGCGTCATTTATTTTCTTAAAGTTATCGAGATCGAGATAGACCACGCCGACTTGACTGTCACCACGGGTGGCAATCGCCGTATTGATCTGCTCATTAATCGCGTTGCGGTTGGGCAGGCCGGTGATTGGGTCTGTGTTAGCAAGTGACCGCAGACGCTCCTGGGCGTGGCGCTCTTCGGTAATATCGGTCCCGAAACAGACCAGGTAGATCTCATTTTTGCCGCTGCCGCTGTGGACGAAGCGGTTGCGAAACAGAAACAGGCTCTGGCCCTTCAGAGTCTGTATCCAGCGCTCGACCTCGTAGGCGCTGCCATTATGAAAGAGTTCAACAAGATTGCTCTGGGTGGCTTCGGCTTCGCCCGGCGTCAGAAACAAATTAAAAAAGTTCTGACCGATCACTTCCTGCTCTCTGCGGCCCGTATACTCTTCGCTAAGGCGGTTAACGGCTCTGATGATATTGTTTTTTTCTTGTAAAATTATGGTAAAACTGATGTATGGGAAAGCCTGTGACACAGTAATAACGCGTGAAAAAAGCTACTCTCAATTGTGATCACATTTGTTATTTTTGACAGGGAAGTGGCGTAAAAAGAACAGAGATGTTGCGGGAAGAAGAACGGCTTCCCGGAAAGAGAAGCCGTAAAAACAGAGCGGGATCATGCGGCAGGGCGTACGATAACGCTGCGGGTTTCCATACGAACTTCAGCGATGGTGACATCAATCACGTCGGTGACTTTGTGTACGGTTTCGCCTTTAATCTGTACGGTGCCGTTTTCCTGGCTGCACACCAGCTCATCGCGCACTGCATGGAGGAACGGAGCAGGGATAAAGGCCACCGCGCCGTTGTCCACCAGCCGTACGCGCATTCCGCCACGGCTGATATCGATAATCTCCGCGGAGAAGCGGGTATCGGTACCGGCTTTGTCTTTCAGGAATCGGGCGTAGAGCCAGTTACCGACGTCGCGCTCGGCCATACGGTTCAGACGGCGACGCTCTGCCATCTGTACGGTAACATCATCCTGCGGACGGGCAATGCTTTCGCCTTTGATCACCGCTTTCAGCAGGCGATGGTTAATCATATCGCCGTACTTACGAATCGGAGAGGTCCAGGTCGCATAGGCTTCAAGACCCAGGCTGAAGTGCGGGCCCGGCTCAACGCTGATCTCAGCGAACGACTGGAAGCGGCGGATGCGACTGTCGAGGAAACCGGACGGCATAGCGTCCAGCTCACGACGCAGCTTGCAGAAGCCGGGCAATGTCAGGACTTCTTGTGCATCAACTTTCAGACCGTGCCCCTGAAGCAGGGTAGCCAGCTGTTCGCTGCTGGCCGGGTCGAAGCCCTGATGAACGTTATAGATGCCGAAGCCCAGTTTTTCACGTAGAACGACAGCGGCGCAGATATTGGCGGCAATCATTGCTTCTTCAACGATGCGGTTACCGATACGGCGCGGTTCCGCGACGATATCCAGCACTTCGCCTTTTTCGCCAAGCACGAAGCGATAGTCCGGACGGTCTTTAAAGACCAGAGCATGCTGTTGACGCCATGCGCCGCGACGCAGGCAGAACTGCTGCAGCAGACGGATCTGGCCGGCAATTTCATCGTTCTGCGGCTGCCAGCTACCGGTGTTTTCAAGCCAGTCAGAGACATCGTTATAAGCCAGTTTAGCTTTCGATTCGATGGAGGCTGCGAAGAACGTAATCTGCTCCTCAATAGCGCCTTGTGCGTCGAGGATCATCTGGCAGGCCAGTACTGGACGCACTTCCTTGGCTCGCAGGGAGCACAGATCGTCAGAGAGCTCACGCGGCAGCATCGGAATATTAAAGCCCGGCAGATAGTTGGTGAAAGCGCGGATTTTCGCGCTATCGTCCAGCTTGCTGCCTTCGGCAATCCAGGCGGTCGGGTCGGCGATAGCCACGGTTAACTGCAGTTTGCCGTCGGCCAGCTCTTCGATACAGAGCGCATCATCCATATCTTCGGTACTGGCGCTGTCGATGGTGACAAAGTTCAGTCCGGTCAGATCGCGGCGCTCAAGACCTTCGTCCAGCATGTCGGTTGTCACACTGTCAGGCGCTTCTTTTTCCAGGTTATGGCGCGCCAGCGTCACCCACCATGGCACAAAGTGATCGTCACCGAAGGTAATAAACTGGGTCAGCTCGGCATAGAAGCTGCGATCGCCTTTCAGCGGATGACGACGCATCTCAGCAACAGCCCAGTCGCCGTCGTTAAATTCATGCGCTACGCCGTGAGCGGGGCGACAGATAATGGAATCTTTCAGCAGCGGATGGTCAGGTACGATAGTGAAGCGGTCATCTTTCTTCGTGATCTTGCCGACAAAGCGGGTCAGGAAAGGCTCAACCAGCTCTTCAGGTTCCGCGCTTTCGCGATCTTTATCAGAATGGATCACGGCAATAATGCGATCGCCATGCATCACTTTTTTCATCTGCGGTGGCGGAATGAAATAGCTTTTCTGCCCGTCGACTTCCAGGAAGCCAAAGCCTTTTTCCGTACCTTTTACCACGCCTTCTGCGCGCGGCGTCTGGGAATGCAGTTGCTGTTTAAGCTGCGCTAGCAGCGGGTTGTCCTGAAGCATAGTGTCTATTTTCGTGGCTAAAAGAGCGGCTGACAGTTTTACGCGATTCTTCCGGTTGCAGCAAGCGCTCTTTCACCCTTTTTCGCGGCTAAGGCGCCAGTGGTAGCGCGTTACCAAAAGCAATTCTCAGACGATTCAGCCAGCCATCAAAAGCACAGCGGGTCAGCAGGTTAATGGCCTGCTGCGTGGAAAGATGCTTTTCGCCGGAATGCGTCAGCTGTGCGGCACTAAAGCGGTCGGGCGTACTGGTCAGGACCTGTACCGCCTGGATAATCGATCTCACGACTGGCGCGTTATGACTCCAGGCCTGCAGCGCCCGTTCGCCGTTGCGCGCCGCGTCCGGCAACCCGGCAGGTGCCTGCCAGCGCGCGGCCAGCGTGTTAAAACAGGCAACGCTGCCGTTGATCCGCGCGCTCAGGAGTGCGGCCAGCGGCGTATGCTCGCTATCGGCGGGAAGCTTGATAAGTAATTCGCCGAACGCATCGAGGAGGGCGGCATCCTGCGCCAGCAGCGGGGCGAGATCGCACAGAACCGGCTCCGCTTGCCAGGTCGCCAGCGCCTGGCGCTCGGCATCGCTGGCATAAAGCGGGTCTATAGCCGGTAAATCGGCCTGCCAGAGGCTCTGATGTTCGCTGAAGAGCGCCGGATCGGCGTCGTCGAGCGTCGGCATTCCCGGCAGCCAGCGCACCGGTAGTCCCAGCACCGCATGGAACACGGCAATTACTCTGGCCTGGAAACCAACGTAGCCGACAATCTGATTTAACAGAACGATGTCATGCGACGTGAGTCCCACCTCGTCCAGCTGCTGTCGGGAAAGAGACGAAATCACCCAGGGTGAGCTGGCAAGCTGGCGGGCGTACTGAGTAATTTGCGCCAGCCGCCCGTTACTCTCACGGGACGAATCCGGTCCCGGAAGCGGGGCCAGGCGCGCGGCATAATGATTGCATAGACGTTGAACACCCGATGCCTGGGCCACGGTCAGCGCAGTACTGAGGCGATCGTAGGCGCTGAAGGTCTGTAAACGTGTGACCGTTACGTCATGGGGAAAAAGAAAGTCATAAAACTGACGTGCAGCGGCCAGCCAGGGGGCGCAGGCGATAGCCTGTGCGGCAGGCAGGGTTAGTTCCAGTAAGAAGCGGTCTTCGACGTACGCGGCTTCGGGGACCAGCGGCAATATTTCCGACGGACAACTGCTCGCCTGGGTTTCATGATACCAGTGGCTTTTGCCGTAAACGCGGCGTTGCTCCATGATCGTTCCCTGGTGTGTGAGTGATGACCTGGATACGTCGTCAGTGCCGCATGCCGGATCGTTTCGCATAAATATCCTGGCGTATGCGCAAAGGGGGATAAAAGATTGTTACGTGATAATAAATATCAGAAAGCTATATAGAGGAAAGGCGGGCAATAAAAAGGCCGGCAGGGGAAACCCCACCGGCCTGGTATTCTGCGTGACTAAACGCGGATTATTTCAGTTCCAGCTCGTTCATGGCTGCGATGCTGAAACCACCGTCCACGTGAACCACTTCACCGGAGATACCGGCGGACAGGTTCGAGCAGAGGAATGCGGCGCTGTTGCCAACGTCTTCGATGGTCACGGTACGACGAATCGGGGTAACCGCTTCGCAGTGCGCCAGCATCTTACGGAAATCTTTGATACCGGAAGCTGCCAGCGTACGGATCGGACCTGCAGAGATACCGTTGACGCGCACGCCTTCCGGACCCATCGCATTCGCCATATAACGTACGTTAGCTTCCAGAGACGCTTTAGCCAAACCCATAACGTTGTAGTTAGGGATAGCACGTTCTGCGCCCAGGTAGGACAGGGTCAGCAGGGCAGAACCCGGGTTCAGCATGGTGCGGCAGGCTTTCGCCATTGCAACAAAGCTGTAGGAACTGATGTCATGAGCGATTTTGAAGCCTTCACGGGTAACAGCGTTCACGTAGTCGCCGTCCAGCTGGTCACCTGGCGCGAAGCCGATGGAGTGCACGAAGCCGTCAAACTTCGGCCAGATTTTTGCCAGCTCGGTGAACAGGTTTTCGATGCTGGAGTCTTCCGCTACGTCGCACGGTAGCACAATGCTGGAACCCAGTTCAGAGGCGAAGTCGTCCACGCGGCCTTTCAGTTTGTCGTTCTGGTAGGTGAACGCCAGTTCAGCCCCTTCACGGCGCATTGCAGACGCAATACCAAAGGCGATGGAGCGGTTGCTGGCAACGCCAGTGACCAGAATGCGCTTACCGGAAAGAAAACCCATAGCTTTAATCCTTATCGTTGTTACTTATTTTTTGGTAATTCATTCAATGTGTTGTGTGTGCATCAGCAGAATGATGCGATAGCAGGCCGAAATTATAGCCCAGCCGCCGCAAATTATGTCAGGGAATTTTTCCGCACATCGCAACGCGAGTATCAGATCGCATAAAAAAGTGAGTATAACACCGCACAGCACACCTTACTCATCCAACCTCCTGAGACAGCGGCCTTTAGCAATCTTTACGCCAGGCGTCGGCGGTCAGCGCTTCGCCAAAATGGCCGGCGATCAGACGGCGGGTCAGATCGTGCAGCGGCGAGGCCAGCACGTCGGCGGTGCTGCCGCGCTCGACCACCTCACCCTGGTGCATGACCATCACCTGATCGCTGATATGCTTCATCATGCCCAGATGCTGAGTAACATAAATATAAGCAATACCTTGTTTTTCCTGAAGTTCAAGCATCAGGTTGATCAGCTGGGAGCGCATGGACATATCCAATGCCGCCAGCGCCTCATCGGCAATAATCACCTTCGGGCGCAGGATCAGCGCCCTGGCCAGCCCCAGGCGCTGTTTCTGCCCCGGCGCCAGCATATGGGGATAGTAGCTGGCCTGGTCCGGCAGCAGGCCAACCATGCGCAGGGTTTCCAGGATGCGCTTTTTACGGGCTTCGGCGTCCAGCGGCGTATACAGCAGCAGGGGAAAGTTCAGGATCTGCGAAATACGCTGACGCGGGTTGAGCGACGTTGACGGATCCTGAAAAATCATGCGGATCTGTTGGCTACGGAAAGAGTAATCGCCGAACCGTAGCGGGTGGTCATCGATAGCCAGCTCGCCGGTTGTCGGTTCGATCATGCCCGCCAGCATTTTGGCCAGCGTCGATTTCCCCGAGCCGTTCTCGCCAATGATCGCGAGGGTCTGTTTCTCACGCAGCGTAAAGCTCAGCGGCTTAACCGCTTCAACGGTCTGACGACGAAACCAGCCTGTCCGGTAGCGGAAGGTCTTACTCAGATTACGAACTTCGAGCAGCGTTTCGGCCATCTCACTCTCTCTCCATATTCAGCGGGAAATGGCAGGCATAGAGATGGTTTCTTGCTCCGGTCAGGCGTGGCGTTTCGATACACTCGCGCTGGGCGTAAGGGCAGCGCGGGCCCAGCCGACAGCCGATAGGCAAATGCTCCAGCAGCGGGATTGCGCCGGGCATAGTATTGAGACGGCTTTTATGGGGCATACTGCTACCAAAATCAGGAATGGCGCGGATTAGCGCCTGGGTATAGGGATGATGCGGCGTCATCACCAACTCTTCGCCGGGCGCGGTCTCCACCGTCTGTCCGCAGTACATTACGTTAATGCGGTCCGCCCATTTGGTCAGCATCTGCAGGTCGTGGCTGATCAGCATAATGGTGGTATTGTTGTTCTGGTTCAGACGGCTGAGCAGGCGGAAAATCTGCGCCTGAGTCGTTGGCTCCATCGCGTTGGTCGGCTCATCGGCAATCAGCAGACGCGGCTGGTTAGCCAGCGCGATCGCGATCATCACCTTCTGGCATTCGCCTTCGGTCAGCTCGTAGGGGAAACTGCGCATCGCGTCTTTATGATCTTTAATCCCGACGCGGTGCAGCAGTTCGATAGCACGGCGGCGACGCCAACCTAAACGCTGCCACCAACGGCCTTTCCAGGTCCAGGCGGGAATATTCTGCATCAGCTGGCGACCCACGCGTTCGGACGGGTCGAGGCAGGATTGCGGTTCCTGAAAAATCATCGACACGTTATGGCCCATTAGCTTGCGTCGTTCGCGGGGCGAGAGGCGGAGCAGATCGATATCGTCAAAGCGCATACGGTCGGCGGTGATACGCCAGGAGTCTTTATTAACGCCGCAAATCGCTTTGGCGATCAGGCTTTTTCCGGAGCCGGATTCACCCACCAGGCCGCGAATTTCTCCTTCGGCGAGGGTCATACTGATGCGGTCAACCGCTTTTACCCAGCCTTCACCGGTGCGGATTTCAATGGTCAGATTGCGGATATCGAGCAGCGGCATTATTCCACCCCCGCATTAATCGCACGGCGCAGTCCGTCGCCAAGAAGGTTAATCAGCAGTACGCTAATCATAATGGCAGCGCCGGGCAGCATGACTGTCCAGGGCGCAACGTAGATCAGCTCCAGCGCATCGCCCAGCATCGCGCCCCATTCCGGAGAGGGAAGCTGGGCGCCGAGATCCAGAAAACCGAGGGCGGCAATATCGAGGATCGCCATCGACAGCGCGCGGGTCACTTCGGTCACCAGTCCGGCGGTGATATTGGGCAGCACTGCGAACCACAGAATATTCAGCGTTGAGGCACCGTCGAGACGCGCGGCGACCACGTACTCTTTTTCCAGTTCGTCATGCACCAGGCTGTAGATGGAGCGCACCATGCGCGGCAGCAGCGCCAGCCAGACGGCAAACATCGCATGGGTCAGATGTGGACCCGCAAAGGCCACCACCATAATCGCCAGCAGCAGCGAGGGAATCGAGAGCAGCGTGTCCAGAATGTGGTTTAACACCGCCGAGCGCAGGCCGTGAGTGGCGCCGGCAATCACCCCGAGCACCAGGCCACACAGGGTGGCGGCAAGCGTCACGACAAAGGCACCGCCGACGGTGGGGGCTGCGCCGCTCAGCAGGCGGCTCAGTACGTCACGGCCCAGATCGTCAGTGCCGAGGAAGAAGGATACCTCGCCATAGCGCGACCAGGAAGGCGGCAGCAACTGATAGCCGAGGAACTGCTGATCGAGGCCATAAGGGGCAAAAAGCCCGCCAAAGACGCACAGCAGCACCAGCCCGCCGCAGCCGTAGAGGCCGATCATGGCGGTGGTGTCGCCGTAGAATTTCCGCCATACGGTGCGCAGCGCACCCGGCGGCCGCTTTTCGCTGTATACGCTATCGTAGGGCATACCATTCCTTATGTTTCAACGGGTTGGCTAACGCACCCAGCAGATCAGAAATCACATTGACGATCAGGACCAGCGCGCCAATCACCATCACGCCGGCCGAGATTGCGGCATAGTCCTGCTGGCGAATGGCGTTTATCAGCCAGCGGCCCAGCCCCGGCCAGCTAAAAACCACTTCAGTGATCATCGCCAGGGTTAGCATGGTCGAAAACTGCAGACCAAGACGCGGGATCACCGGCGGCAGGGCGTTATGCAGCACATGTCGGCGCAGAATGGTCAGACGAGATACGCCGCGGGTGGCGGCGGCCTTAATGTAATTCTGGCTATAGACATCAATGGTGCTGATGCGCATGAGACGGATCACTTCAGTGGTTGGTGCCACCGCCAGGGTGAGTACCGGCAGCACCATATGGCGCAGGGCGCTGAGGATCATTTCATGCCGCCAGGGCGAATCAGAGAGCCAGGCATCAATCAGCGCAAAGCCGGTCACCGTTTTCACCTGATAGAGCAGATCAAAACGTCCGGAAACGGGCAGCCAGCCAAGATTGAGGGAGAAAAACAGCGTCAGCAGCAGCGCCAGCCAGAACACCGGAATCGAAAAGCCGAGCAGGGCCAGAGCGCTGATAAAAGTATCCTGCCATTTATTGCGCATAATCCCGGCCAGCATCCCCACCGGGATCCCCACCATCAGGGCAAAGCCAAAGGCCAGGATGCACAGCTCCATCGTGGCTGGAAACACCTCTTTCAACTGTTCCGCGATAGGCTGGCCGTTAATGCTGGAAACGCCGAAGTCCCACTGCAGTACGCCTTCTAACCAGAATACCCAGGCATTCCAGAGGGACGCGCCCTGAAGCGGTGCGTGCGGGGTAAAATAGCTCAGGCTGAAGCCGACAAAGGTCAGAAGAAAGAGCGTGATGGCCAGCAGGAGCAGACGGCGAAGCGTAAAAATGATCATGGTTTCTTCACCTCTTCCTGCTCGCGGGAGACACCTGCAAAGGAGGCGTTACCAAAGGGACTGAGGACCAGCCCTTTTATATCGTAGCGGTACGCCTGTAGACGCAGAGAGGAAGCCAGCGGCAGAACCGGCAGCTCACGGGCCAGAATGGTCTGCGCCCGATCGTAGGCATCAATGCGCGATGCCAGCTGCTGGGACGAAAGGGCTTTTTGCAGCACGTCGTCAAAATCACGGTTGCACCAGTGGGCAAAATTGGTCTGGGAGCGAATCGCCGCGCAGCTCAGCAGCGGTCGGAAGAAACTGTCTGGATCGTTACTGTCCGTCGCCCAGCCGGAAAGGGTCAGATCGTGATTCATATCCATCAGACGCGCTTCCTGGAAACGGCCCTCCACCGGCACAATAGTCACTTTCACGCCGGCCTGGGCCATATCCGCCTGAATCAGCTCTGCGGTTTTCAGCGGGCTCGGGTTCCAGGCCTGCGAACTGGTGGGAACCCACAGCTGCAGGGTCAGGTTTTCCGCACCCAGGGCTTTGAGCTGCTCGCGCGCTTTCTGCGGGTTGTATTCGGTAATTTTCGCTTCATTATCGTAGGCCCAGGAGGCGCGCGGCAGAATCGACGCCGCCGTTTCAGCGGTGCCGTAATAAATCGACTGCATCAGGCGCTGATTATTGATCGTCAGGGCCAGGGCATGGCGCACCGCCGGATTATTCAGCGGCGGCTTATCCGTATTAAAGGCCAGATACGCAATATTCATTCCCGGACGCAGGGTCAGACGCAGGCGCGGATCGTCGCGCAGAATGGTCAACTGGCTGGCAGCGGGCCAGGCCAGCACGTCGCACTCGCCGGTCAGCAGCTTCGACAAACGTCCGGTGCCGCCAGAACCGAGATCCACTACCACCTGCGGCATCAGCGGTTTGCCGCGCCAGAAGCCCGGATGGCGCTGCAGGCGAACATACTGGCCGGTACGATATTCCGCCAGTTGAAAAGGACCGGTACCGACCGGCTGACGGTCCATCTGCTCCTGCTTATCCTCCGCCGACAACTTATCAGCATACTCTGCCGACATAACCGACGCGTAGTGGGTCGCCAGATGCCAGAGGAACGAAGCATCCGGGCGCGTCAGACGAAATTCAACGGTGTTGTTATCCAGCTTGCGGATGCCGGAAATGGTATCGGCAAACTGCAGGCTGTCGAAATAGGGGAAGCTGCCGCCATTTATATAGTGCCAGGGATGATTGCGATCGAAGATGCGCTGAAACGTAAACACCACGTCATCGGCGTTCAGCGCGCGCGTGGGGGTGAACCAGGACGTTTTCTGGAATGGCACATTGCGGCGCAGATGGAAACGGTAGGTGGCACCGTTATCCAGCACTTCCCAGCTTTCAGCCAGCTCTGGCACCAGCCGGTACGTATAGGGGTCGACATCCAGCAGGCGATCGTAGAGCTGGGCCGCCAGCGTATCGACGGTCAGGCCGCTACCGGCTTTCTGCGGGTTAAACGTATTGACCTGGCCGTTAACGCAATAGACGAAGCCGCTGTTGCGAATATCGCCAGTCGCCGCAAATGGCTTATCGGCGGCCTGAGCGAGACCGCAGACGAAACCCAGCGAGACAACCAGGGATGACAATAATAGGCGCATAATTTTCTGGTATGAAAGACTGATCTGCAAAGTGTATCGCACTTACGGCTGTCCGGTACAAATGTCTGCGCGCGACTGGCGGAAAAGTGGTCACTTCCGGCGCATATATCTTTAGAGTCGATGTTTTTTTAGCAAAGCACGCAGCTGGTGATAGGTCAGACCCAATAGCTCGGCTGCTTTTTTTTGATTAAAACGCGCCTGTTTCAGCGCCGTTTGCAGCAGTGTTTTTTCCTGTTGTTGCTGAAACTGACGCAGGTCGAGCGGCAGGGAAATATCCCCGGCTGAATGATCTGACGCTTTGGTTTCGGGGGGACTCTGCGGACGACGGAACGGATCGATAATAATATCGTCCAGCGGGATCTCGCTGGTACCGTGGCGGTAAACGGAACGCTCCACCACGTTTTTCAGCTCGCGGATATTGCCCGGCCAGCGATAGTCGAGCAGGGTTTCCTGCGCCTGCTCGCTAAAGCCGGGGAACAGCTGCAGCTTCACCTCGCGGCACATCTGGATAGCAAAGTGGTCTGCCAGCAGCATAATATCGCTGCGCCGTTCGCGCAGGGGGGGAAGCTGAACCACATCAAAGGCCAGGCGGTCCAGCAGGTCGGCGCGAAACAGGCCTTCGCTCACCCTATCCGGCAGCGAGGCGTTAGTGGCGCACACCAGCCGCACGTTAACCTGCAGAGGCTGGCTGCCGCCGACGCGCTCCAGCTCGCCGTACTCAATTATCCGCAGCAGTTTTTCCTGCACCAGCATTGGCGCGGTCGCCAGCTCATCAAGGAATAACGTGCCGCCGTCCGCGCGCTCAAAACGCCCTGGATGGCGCTTCTGCGCGCCGGTAAAGGCCCCAGCTTCATGACCAAAAAGTTCTGAATCAAGCAAGTTCTCATTCAGCGCGGCACAGTTCAGGGAGATAAAGGGTCCCTGCCAGCGTGAGGAGAGATAGTGTAGACGGCTGGCGATCAACTCCTTGCCGGTCCCGCGCTCGCCGATCACCAGCACGGGTTTATTCAGCGGAGCCAGCTGCGATACCTGCTCCAGCACCTCCAAAAAGCTGTTGGCTTCGCCGAGGAGGTTTTCCTTATAATCTGCCATGATGAAATTCGCCATATGTTAGTGTGATTAACCATTTCACTCTACTTCTACTGCGCGCAAGAATCAAATAGTCCATTAAAAATCAATGAGATAAAAACTGGCACGAAGATTGAATTAAAAGATTCAGCGGGGGCAACCCGAATGACAAAACTATGAGGACTTAATTATGGGTATTTTTTCTCGTTTCGCCGACATCGTGAACGCCAACATTAACTCTCTGCTTGAAAAGGCGGAAGATCCGCAAAAGCTGGTGCGCCTGATGATTCAGGAAATGGAAGACACGCTGGTAGAAGTCCGTTCTAACTCGGCGCGTGCGCTGGCAGAAAAGAAACAACTGACCCGCCGTATTGACCAGGCCACAGCACAGCAGAATGAGTGGCAGGAAAAAGCGGAGCTGGCGCTGCGTAAAGAAAAAGACGATCTGGCCCGTGCAGCGCTGATTGAAAAACAGAAGCTGACCGACCTGATTGCAAGTCTGGAGCAGGAGAGCGAACTGGTTGATGAAACCCTGGCACGTATGAAAAAAGAGATCGGCGAGCTGGAAAATAAACTCAGTGAAACCCGTGCTCGTCAGCAGGCGCTGCTGCTGCGTCACCAGGCGGCCAGCTCTTCCCGCAACGCGCGACGTCAACTGGATAGCGGCAAGATTGATGAGGCGATGGCGCGCTTTGAATCCTTCGAGCGTCGTATTGACCAGATGGAAGCGGAAGCCGAAAGCCATCGCTTTGGCAAGCCTGCAATCCTGGATCAGCAGTTCGCCGACCTGAAAGCCGATGATGAAATCAGCGAACAGCTGGCGGCGCTGAAAGCTAAAATGCAGCGTAGCGACAATCAGTAAGACACAAATAACAAGAAGGTGGTGTCGGGAGACACCACACACCCTGAACCTGTAAGGAGTACACATGAGCGCGCTTTTTCTGGCCATTCCCCTGACACTTTTCGTGTTGTTCGTGCTGCCGGTCTGGCTGTGGCTGCACTATAACAACCGCACCCGTCGGGGTGAGTTATCGCAAAACGAACAGCAGCGACTGGTGCAGTTGAATGACGAGGCGCGCCAGATGCGCGAGCGTATTCAGGCCCTGGAAGCCATTCTTGATGCCGGGCATCCAAACTGGAGGGACCGTTAATGGCCGGTTTACTGTTAAATAAAAAGCTGTGGCGTATTCCTCAGCAGGGCATGGTTAAAGGCGTCTGCGCCGGTATTGCTCACTATCTGGACGTGCCGGTTAAGCTGGTGCGCCTGATCGCCGTCCTGGCGATGATATTCGGCCTGTTCTTCTTTGTGCTGGTGGCCTATATCGCCCTGACGTTTATTCTCGATCCGCTGCCGGAAGGCGGCATGAACGAGGCCGAACAGCCCACCAGCGGTGAACTGCTCGATGTGGTTGACGCTGAACTGGCGGCGGGTGAAAAACGCCTGCGTGAAATGGAACGCTATATTACGTCCGATATTTTCACGCTGCGCAGCCGCTTTCGTCAGCTCTGATTTGCGAGGCCAATATGACTAACCGATGGCAGCAGGCGCGCGCGCGGGTTAAGCCCGCGCTGAAAATGGGCGGCAAGTTTGTTCTGCTGACCGCCCTCAATTATGGCCCGGCAGGCGTGGCCGGCTGGGCAGTTAAATCTGTCGCCCGCCGTCCTCTGAAGCTGCTGCTGGCGTTGGTGCTGGAACCGCTGCTTAAGCGCCTGGCGCTGCGGCTTTCACGAGCTCTGAAAGCGAAACCGTATCAGCCCTGAAAACTTGACATCCTTTGCCGCAAACCCCATGTAATAACATTATTTATTCTGATTCCTTCCGGGCATAACAGGATGGCGATGAAGCGACTCAAAAATGAATTTAACGCGCTGGTCAACCGCGGCGTTGACCGACATCTGCGTCTGGCGGTGACCGGCCTGAGCCGCAGCGGTAAAACGGCGTTTATTACGTCGATGGTCAATCAGCTGCTCAACTGCCATACGGTTGCGCGCCTGCCGCTGCTGAGCGCGGTACGCGAAGAGCGGTTGCTCGGCGTTCGCCGCGTGCCGCAGCGCGATTTTGGCATTCCCCGTTTTACCTACGATGAAGGCCTCGCGCAGCTGTACGGCACGCCACCCACCTGGCCGACGCCGACGCGCGGGGTCAGCGAGATTCGTCTTGCTCTGCGATTTCGCTCAAATGACTCGCTGCTACGGCATTTTAAAGACACCTCCACGCTCTACCTGGAAATCGTCGATTATCCCGGCGAATGGCTGCTTGATCTGCCGATGCTGGCACAGGATTACCTGAGCTGGTCCCGGCAGATGACCGGTCTGTTGCAGGGCGATCGTCATCGTTGGTCGGCGCGCTGGCGTGAACTATGCAGCGGGCTGGATCCGCTGGCACCTGCCGATGAAAACCGGCTGGCGGAGATCGCCGTCGCGTGGACCGATTATCTGCATACCTGTAAACGGGAAGGGCTGCATTTTATTCAGCCCGGTCGTTTTGTCCTGCCGGGGGAAATGGCCGGTGCGCCGGTGCTGCAGTTCTTTCCCTGGCCGAACGTCGATGACGTCGGTGAAGCCCGGCTGGCCCAGGCAGATAAAAGTACCAACGCCGGGATGCTTCGGGAGCGCTACAACTACTACTGCGAGAAAGTGGTGAAGGGATTCTACCGTGACCATTTTCTGCGTTTTGACCGCCAGATTGTGCTGGTGGACTGTCTGCAGCCGCTCAATAGCGGCCCGCAGACTTTTAACGATATGCGTCTGGCCCTGACCCAGCTGATGCACAGTTTTCACTATGGTCAGCGAACCCTGTTTCGTCGGCTCTTCTCGCCGGTTATCGACAAACTGCTGTTCGCCGCCACTAAGGCGGATCACGTTACCGTCGATCAACACGCCAGCATGGTCTCGCTGCTCCAGCAGCTGGTGCAGGATGCCTGGCAAAATGCCGCCTTTGAAGGGATTGCTATCGACTGTATGGGCGTTGCCTCGGTCCAGGCGACCCAGAGTGGGCTGATTGATCATCACGGCGAGAAAATCCCGGCCCTGCGCGGTCATCGCCTGAGCGATGGCGAGCCGCTCACGTTCTATCCCGGAGAAGTGCCGCCCCGACTACCCGGGCAGGCCTTCTGGCAGCAGCAGGGGTTTCAGTTTGAGGATTTTAGCCCGCAGATAATGGAGGTGGATCGGGCTTTGCCCCATATCCGCCTCGACGCGGCGCTGGAGTTTTTAATTGGAGATAAATTGCGATGAGCGAACCATTAAAACCGCGTCAGGATTTCAGCGGCACGCTGGATACCGCAGCCGAAGAGCGCTTTCGCGCCGCGCAGCAGTTCGCCCGCGATGACGCGGCTTCTTTTGCCCCGGTTGTTCCTGAAGAGCAGCGGGAAGACGAGGGCCAGGCAGAAGCCGTGCTCGCGTCTGCGCTGCGCTCCAAACGCAGCCTGTGGCGCAAAATGGTCGGCACCGGTCTGCTGCTGGCGGGCGTTAGCGTGGGCGGGCAGGGCGTGCAGTGGGCGGTTAACGCCTGGCAGACTCAGGACTGGGTGGCGCTCGGGGGTTGTGCTGCGGGAGCGCTGATCGTCGGCGCAGGTGTCGGTTCTCTGGTCGGGGAGTGGCGACGTCTGTACCGTTTACGCCAGAGAGCAGATGAGCGGGATGAAGCCCGCGAGCTATTACATAGTCACGGGAGCGGTAAAGGCCGCGCCTTTGGTGAAGCCCTGGCGCGTCAAGCCGGGCTCGATCAATCTCATCCGGCCTTACAGCGCTGGTATGCCGCGATCCACGAAACCCAGAGCGACAGAGAAGTTGTGACGCTGTATGCCCATCTGGTTCAGCCCGTGTTGGATGCGCAGGCGCGCAGAGAAATCAGCCGCAGTGCCGCCGAATCGACGCTGATGATTGCCGTCAGCCCGCTGGCGCTGGTGGATATGGCTTTTATTGCCTGGCGCAATCTGCGACTGATCAACCGTATCGCGGCTATTTACGGGATTGAGCTGGGCTACTTTAGTCGTATTCGTTTATTCCGTCTGGTCCTGCTGAATATTGCCTTTGCCGGGGCCAGTGAACTGGTGCGCGAAGTTGGCATGGACTGGATGTCCCAGGATCTGGCTGCGCGCCTGTCGACGCGTGCCGCACAGGGGATTGGCGCAGGCCTGCTCACCGCCAGACTGGGCATCAAAGCGATGGAGCTGTGCCGCCCGCTGCCCTGGCTCAAGGACGATAAGCCGAAGCTCGGTGATGTTCGTCGTCAGCTGGTGGGGCAGCTTAAAGAGGCCCTGCAAAAAAAATGCCGCGTCGCGTGAGCGTTAAGGCTGTTTTTGGCTGCGGGGCAATATCTTTACGTCCAGCCGCCTGTTTTTCCGTCAGAGTGTCAATATTTGTTGACAGCCATCTTCCAGCGCGACCATAACTAACATATTATTATTGGGTAGAAATGATGGTTAGGATAATGCGCCTATGCGTCTTGAAGTCTTTTGTGAAGACCGTCTGGGTCTGACACGTGAATTGCTCGATCTTCTGGTTCTGCGCGGTATCGACCTGCGCGGGATTGAGATTGATCCTGTTGGCCGAATTTATCTCAATTTTGAAGAGATTGAGTTCACGACCTTCAGCAACCTGATGGCGGAAATCCGCCGAATCGCCAGCGTGACTGACGTGCGCACCGTTCCGTGGATGCCGTCAGAGCGTGAACATCTTGCCCTCAGTGCGCTGCTGGAAGCGATGCCGGAACCGATGCTCTCCCTGGACACCAAAAGCAAAGTCGAACTGGCAAACCCGGCCAGCTGTCAGCTCTTTGCGCAAAGCCAGGACAAACTGCGTAACCATAATGCCGGCCAGTTAATTACCGGCTTTAACTTCCTTCGCTGGCTGGAAAGCAGCCCGACCGAATCACAGAGCGCCCATGTGGCTATCGGTGGGCAAAACTTCCTGCTGGAGATCACCCCGGTTTATCTGGATGGCGAAAATGCGACCCGCATCCTGACCGGCGCGGTGGTGATGTTGCGTTCCACGGTGCGAATGGGCCGCCAGCTGCAAAATTTAAGCAGCCAGGATCTCAGCGCCTTTAGTCAGGTCGTGGCGGTCAGCCCGAAAATGCGTCATGTTATGGAGCAGGCGCGCAAGCTGGCGCTGCTTAGCGCGCCTCTGCTGATTATCGGTGATACCGGCACCGGCAAGGATATGCTGGCGCACGCCTGTCATCAGGCCAGCCCGCGCGCGGGCAAGCCCTATCTGGCTCTGAACTGCGCGTCGATCCCTGAAGATGCCGTCGAAAGCGAGCTCTTTGGTAACGCGCTGGAAGGCAAAAAAGGGTTCTTCGAACAGGCCAACGGTGGGTCGGTGTTGCTGGATGAAATCGGCGAAATGTCGCCGCGGATGCAGACTAAACTCCTGCGTTTCCTGAATGACGGCACTTTCCGCCGGGTTGGGGAAGATCACGAGGTGAATGTTGATGTCCGGATGATCTGTGCGACGCAGAAAAACCTGGTCGAACTAGTGCAAAAAGGCGTATTCCGCGAAGATCTCTATTATCGCCTCAATGTGCTGACGCTGAATCTGCCGCCGCTACGGGAGTGTCCTCAGGACATTATGCCGTTGACCGAGCTGTTTGTGGCCCGCTTTGCCGATGAGCAGGGGGTGTCCCGACCTAAACTCTCCGCCGACCTCAGCAGCGTGTTAACGCACTATAGCTGGCCGGGTAACGTACGTCAGCTGAAAAACGCCATTTATCGGGCGCTGACTCAGCTGGAGGGTTACGAGCTGCGGCAGCAGGATATCCTGCTGCCGGACTTTGATGCCGCCACCGTGGCGGTGGGCGAAGAGGCGATGGAAGGTTCGCTGGACGACATCACCCGTCGCTTTGAGCGGTCGGTGCTGACCCAGCTTTATCGCAGTTTCCCCAGTACCCGCAAGCTGGCAAAACGGCTGGGTGTTTCGCACACCGCCATTGCCAACAAGCTACGTGAATACGGGCTTAGCCAGAAAAAGGGCGATGAGTAGCCAATAAAAAGGCCCGTCGGTGTAAACCGGCGGGCTTTGTTTTATCAGCCAGCAAATCAGGCTTTCAGGGTTTCCAGCGCGGAGTTGTAGTCCGGCTCGTTGGTGATTTCATTCACCAGTTGGCTGAAGATAACCTTATCATTCTGATCCAGAACGATTACCGCGCGAGCGGTCAGACCTTTCAGTGCGCCTTCGGCAATACCCACGCCGTAAGACTGCAGGAATTCCGGGTTACGCAGGGTGGAGAGCGTGACCACGTTACCCAGGCCTTCTGCGCCGCAGAAGCGAGACTGGGCGAACGGCAGGTCGGCGGAAATGCACAGCACGACGGTGTTGTCCATTTCGGTCGCCAACTGGTTAAATTTACGCACGGATGCCGCGCAAACACCGGTATCAATGCTCGGGAAAATGTTCAGCACTTTGCATTTACCCGCAAACTGGCTCAGTGTGACATCAGAGAGATCTTTTGCGACCAGCGTAAACGGCTGTGCTGCGTCGCCAGCCTGAGGGATAGCGCCTGCAACAGCGACGGGGTTACCCTGGAAATGCACGAGTTGTGACATGATTATCTTCCTGTTTACATGTGGTTAACGTCGCGGCTAGTGTATGTCATCCCTGCACGATGCGGCAAATTCTATTTAAGAAGAGGAGCGGCAGATGAGAAGCGTCAAAGTCTATGAGGAAACCTGGCCGCTGCATACGCCCTTTGTGATTGCCCGGGGTAGCCGAAGCGAGGCGCGGGTGGTGGTGGTTGAAATCGAAGAGCATGGCGTAAAAGGCGTAGGGGAGTGTACGCCCTATCCGCGCTACGGTGAAAGCATCGCCTCGGTGATGGCGCAGATCGTGACCGTCGCCGGGCAGGTGGAGGTCGGACTGAGCCGTGAACAGCTCCTGCAGGTGCTGCCCGCCGGTGCCGCGCGCAATGCGCTGGACTGCGCGCTCTGGGATCTCCAGGCGCGGCAACACAACCATAGCCTGAATGATGAACTCCGCGTGTCGGCCGTTTCGCCGCAGCTTACCGCCCAGACGGTGGTGATTGGCACCCCGGAACAGATGGCCGTCAGCGCCGCCGCGCTCCGGGAGCATGGGGCGCAGTTGCTAAAGGTCAAGCTCGACAACAGCTTTATTAGCGAAAGAATGGTGGCGATCCGTGCCGCCGTGCCGGATGTGACGCTGATTGTCGACGCCAATGAGTCCTGGCATCCCGAAGGGCTTGCTGCCCGTTGTCAGCTGCTGGCCGATATCGGCGTGGCGATGCTGGAACAGCCGCTGCCGACCGCTAATGACGAGGCGCTGGAAAACTTTATCCATCCGCTGCCGATATGTGCCGATGAGAGCTGCCATACTCGCGCCTCGCTGCCGTCCCTGCACGGGCGCTATGAGATGATTAATATTAAGCTGGATAAAACCGGGGGGCTGACGGAAGCCCTGGCGCTGGCAAAAGAGGCCGGAGAGCAGGGCTTTACGCTGATGCTCGGCTGTATGCTCTGCACTTCACGGGCGATCGTCAGCGCGCTGCCGTTGGTGCAACACGCGACCTTCGCCGATCTTGATGGCCCGACCTGGCTGGCGGTAGACGTCGAGCCAAGCCTGCGTTTTGACCAGGGATTACTCTATTTTTGAGCGTGCCAGCGCAGCAGATCGCTCATCGCGGTAAGCCAGGCCTCGCTGGCTTCGTCATTGGCTATCGGTGGAAACTCGGCGGTAATGCAGGGTAGGCCGATATCCGCACACCAGCTGCCAAAGGAGCCGGGCGTTTCATACCCGACGCTGGTCACCAGCGGTAGCGAAAAGGCCTCGGCCAGCCATTCGCCAAGCTCGCTCTCCCGGGGGTCTTCAATACAGGCCAGCGGATCGTGAAACGATATCACCCACGCGGGCTGAATTCGGTGAATCAGCTGGCACAGCGCGTGGGTTTCCGGCTCTGAACCAGGCCTGCCGCCGGTTGTCAGCACGACATCCCGCGCCTCTGCGGCGCTATTCCAGCGGTATACCGTTTCGCCCGCTTTCCAGTTGGCGGCGGGAAAGTTGCGGTTCAGATCGACTCCGTTAGCATTAGCGCGCAGGCCAAGCTGACAGCCGTCAGGATTCACCGCCAGCACCACATGATGGCGTCTTAAAGAAGGAACCAGACTGCGCAGAGCGCAGGAGAGGGTGACGACAGAGGCGCTTTCATCACCGTGGGTACCGGACAGAATCAGGCCGCTGTTGCGGTCTTCAGTCGGGGCAGGAAACCAGATCAGCGGTGCGCCAAGCACCGAGCTGCCATAATGCTGGAGGTCGAGGGGAAAAGCCCCCCGTTCAGAACGCGGACGCGTGGTTGACATAATGAAGCCCCGTGTTTCGTGATATACCGGCAGTTTTGTGTAATTTTCTCTGTTAATCAAATGGTTTCGGGTTTAGGTTATTACAAATTTGTGACGGCAACGTCGGCCGGTTTTTCTTTTTATGTAAGGGGAGTTTATGAAACACTCGCTTTCACTGATCTGTTGCGCACTCTCACTGAGCGGCTTATCTTCTGTTGCGCAAGCAGCCGATGTGCCCGCCGGCGCCGTGCTCGCAGACCGTCAGGAACTGATACGCCATATTAAAGATGAACCCGCCACCCTGGATCCGGCGAAAGCCGTCGGCCTGCCGGAAATTCAGGTGATCCGCGATCTTTTCGAAGGCCTGGTTAACCAGAATGAAAAAGGGGAAATTATCCCGGGCGTTGCCACCCGCTGGCAGACCAATGATAACAAAATCTGGACCTTTACCCTGCGTAACGATGCAAAATGGTCCGACGGTACGCCGGTGACCGCCGGAGATTTTGTCTACAGCTGGCGTCGCCTGGTCGATCCGAAAAACACCTCTGAATTTGCGTGGTTCGCTGCACTGGCGGGGATCAATAATGCTCAGTCCATTATCGACGGCAAAGCCGCCCCGGATACGCTGGGCGTCAGCGCAGTTAATGCCCATACGCTGCGGATACAGCTCGACAAGCCGCTGCCCTGGTTCCCCAGCCTGACTGCCAGCTTCGCGCTTTACCCGGTACAGAAAAACAATGTCGAAAGCGATAAAAACTGGACTCAGCCGGGGCATCTGGTCGGCAACGGTGCTTTCGTGCTGAAGGAGCGAGTGGTCAATGAGAAGCTGGTCGTCGAACCGAATCCCAGCTACTGGGATAACGGCAAGTCTGTGCTGAAAAAAGTCACCTTTGTGCCGATTAACCAGGAGTCCAACGCCACCAAACGTTATCTGGCAGGCGATATTGATATCACCGAATCCTTCCCGAAAAACCAGTACCAGAAACTGCTGAAGGATATTCCGGGACAGGTTTACACGCCACCGCAGCTTGGCACCTATTACTACGCCTTTAACACGCAGAAAGGACCTACCGCCGATGCGCGGGTGCGTCTGGCGCTGAGCATGACCATCGACCGGCGGATTATGGCGGAGAAAGTACTGGGCACCGGAGAGAAACCGGCCTGGCGTTTTACCCCGGATGTGACCGCCGGTTTTATGCCGGAAGAGGGCGCGATGGAGCACACCAGCCAGCAGGAGCTCAACGCTCAGGCGAAAACCCTGCTGCAGGCAGCCGGTTACGGCCCGTCACGCCCGCTGAAGCTGACGCTGCTCTATAATACCTCGGAGAATCACCAGAAGATCGCGATTGCGGTTACGTCAATGTGGAAGAAAAATCTCGGCGTGGACGTGAAGCTGCAAAACCAGGAATGGAAAACCTATATCGACAGCCGTAACACCGGCAATTTCGATGTGATCCGCGCATCCTGGGTAGGAGATTACAATGAGCCGTCGACATTCCTCTCCCTGCTGACCTCCACCCACAGCGGCAATATCTCGCGCTTTAACGATCCGGCCTACGACAAGGTTGTAAACCAGGCCACGCTGGAAAATACGGCAGCAGGCCGCAATGCCGACTATAATCAGGCGGAAAAAATCATCGCTGAAAAAGCGCCGATTGCGCCCATCTACCAGTACACCAACGGCCGTTTAATTAAGCCGTGGCTGAAAGGATATCCGATTAATAACCCGGAAGATGTTGCCTATAGTCGGACGATGTACTTAATAAAACATTGATAACATCGCTATCCTGATTAAATTAGTCGTATTTTTTTTCCTGACCGATTTTCCTGATAGTAGTGTATAAATAAACCTCCTAAGTCATGAGGGGGTTTATATGCAGGGGGGGTGACCTAACTCCATATACTGACTGTAGCTGCATCATAGAACTCAAGACTCATACCTTGAAAATCAAAGTAAGTTCTGGCATTCGCTTTGGCTCTGCAATTGGCAAGTGTGTTTTCATCTCCATAAATATCCACATAAACATTTGATACTCCACTTTCCTTAATTTTCCTGAATATGTGATAGTCATTTTCATCCATTGAATGGCCATGAATAAAGAGAGTTCCAGATAAATTTGATAATTGTGTGTATGCATGGTTTAAATATGGGTTTTGTCGTATTTTTTGAAGTTTTTGATCACTTTTAGGTTCTGAAACAAATAAAGGGAAGTTGCCTTGTTGTAAATTAACTTGTACTTGCTCTGCGATACTGTAATCGAGTGCCTCATTGAATCTGTGTTTTTTTATCGAAACACCATCATCATAAAGATGAAGTCCTCCATGCAGGAAGAATAGACTTTGCTCATCTCTTGCAATCCATGTGTCACGTCTAAAACCATCACTATGATGATATCCTTGAGGATCTATATCACTCTTGTTTATAATCCAGTAAAGTAGAAGGTCTTAGTTTAAAGTAAATATCTTATTGAAAAAACATGTGAATAGTTTTGCTATTTGATATTGTTCCGTGGATACATGGCTAGACCTTTGAGGATGACCATGTGATATTGCATGAATGAGTCCCGTTTTCAATGAGGCAGCGTCAACCCGAAGTTCATCTATCTTATGGTGTTCTATATTATAGTTTCTAAATATTGTCTCTGCCGATTCAAGAGCCAGCATAACTTTTTCGAAATCGAAAGTGTCCAGTTCCCTAAAGATATTTTTTAATTGTGCACCACGAGCTCCAAAATTTGCGCTATTAAGCAAGCTTTGATAGTTGAATATATCTCTATTCCATGATTGAGAAAAACCATTACCAAGAAGGATTGAAACTTCTTCCCTTGATTGTAGCTTTCCAATCTTTTGCTCAAAATGTTCTAAAGGCATGATTATTCCATTCAGTATGTTGGTAGTAAAGGATCTAAATTGCTTTGCTATGATTACTGAATCATACAGGATTAATGGAGGCACGACTCCTATCAATTATATGAGGTATGATAAATTAAATATCAAACATGATATATCAAAAATTATTTTATGGTTTCTTGCCTGAGATTGCATGGAAAGCCATCACTGAAAAAGTAGACTGGACAAGAATGATGTAGAGCCTGGGTCTTTATGCTTATTAGGCCCGACCAGCTCCTTGTTGATCAGCCCACCTCATACCCCATAAAAAAGCAGCGGATCGTCTCATCAGACTTATGCTCGCTGAAAAACTCCGCCATGACTTCGCTGTCGAGCTGGTAACGTCTGGTTAGCCGACCGGCTTCCCAGGCCGCCGATTTGCTGTCGCCTGTTTTCTTGACGATTTGGTAGCAGTAGCCCAGCACATAGCCCTTGCTGTATTCGGAGCAGAAGCGACCACTCATAAATGCCATGCAGGCATCGGTGGTTTTCAGGCCCGCTTTCAGACCATTGCCAAAATGATTGCGCATCGATCGTTACCTCAAAATATTCGCTATATAAGTAATTATATGACGCTATACTGAGCGCTGCTATACTCCTTTAGTGGACCACTGCCGGCGCAATTCAATTCTGTACATCTGTAGCGCCTCGTGCCACGATCCGCCCCGTTCTTGCCATCGCAGGCAGATGGCGGGGCGGTATTTTTTTGGCACATGTAAGAAAGAAGCTGGTTTACTAATGATTATCAAAGTGTTGGCGGCCGCCGGTGTTCTGGCTATTGCCGTTGGTTGTGCGGTTGTACCGTCACAGCGCATTGCTGCATGTATGCAGCAGGGAGGAAGCGAGGCAGCCTGTGCCGCCTCGGAATGGGATTATAAAAAGGTGAACCCGCTGCCGCAGTACGATATCGGCAACATGGCAAACTTCCCGAGAATGGTTGCGACCCTGACTGATAACGGTCACACCTGATGAAAGTCTAAACTCGCTTCAGCGCTGAGGGATCACCACAAATCAGCGCTAATAAATCAGCACCATACTTCGGTAGGTTCTGGCGAGGTGGTTAAGAACGGTGCTCAGCACCGTTCGTCTTAACATTAGCGGAGAATGTCGCAGGACATTCTCCGCTAATGTCAGATAAGAGATAACCCGCCGCGATTTAATGCTGCTGGCCTGGTATCTCAGATGTAATCCTATATTTTCAGCGTGATAATCTATAACCCGCCGCGTTATTGTGCTCAGCGTTGCCAGCAGGCTCAGGACCAATATTCTTTGCGCTGAACGACTGTAACTGGCTCGCAGTCCGAACCCGAAGCGCTCGCTTTACTCATCCCGGAAGTTCTGCTCTATCTGCATACGCCGGCTGTATAACTTCATGATTTCGCATGATTTACAGTCATCTGTGCTGCTGAAGATAAGCCAGGGTTCTTTTGCTGCTTTAACGGCGAGTCTGTTAGCCACGCGGCTGGGGGACGGTAAAAACTATGCCGGCAGCCGGGATTTTGCGGCGTCGACCGGGCTGGTTCCACTCCTGTACAGCACGGACGGGAAGACGACACTGATGTGCATCAGTAAACGGGGGGATAAGAATCTGCGACGGCTGCTGGTGCAGTGCGCCCTGGCAAACAAACTGGCACGGATAGCCCGGGCGGTGACGGCCCATCAGACGGCGTTCAGCAAATAAAAGAGCCAACGAAAAAATTCGCTGGCTCATTGGGTTAACACGTTACTTTCTGGTTTTGCGACGACAGATAATTGATGACATGAACGGCATATCGGCCTGCTGATGAACCTGACAGAAAAAATGGCTCTATGAAGCCGACGGCCTTTAAGATTCGGCAGGCGCGGAACTCATCGTGGCGCGGGCATCAGTGCTCACCAGACGCCGAATAGATTTACGCAGGCCCATCATAAATCAAAATCTGTGTTGCAAAAACGGGGGTGACCATAGATTTTTATGTCCGCTATTCGTTACGCCTGCTTCTTATGCTTCATCATCGGGTGGTGATGCACAACGGTGCGTGGCTTTTTATGACTGCGTACGATGCTGACCGGCGCACGTTTTGGTGGCAAAAGCAGGGGGAGCTGCTCTGGCGGAACGGCCTGGGAGAACAGAAAACCCTGCAGTACGCCGCAGCCAAGGCTGGTTAACAGGCGCTGCTGTTCCTCTGTTTCAACCCCTTCTGCCACCACTTTCATATTTATCGCGTGGGCGATATCGATAATGGTGGCGACAATGCGCACGTTTTTATTGTTATCGTGCAGGTTGCGGATAAAACTCTTGTCGATCTTAAGCTCGCGGGCCGGAAGATTTTTCAGCATCAGCATATTGGAGTAGCCAGTGCCGAAATCATCGATGGAGACCGTAATGCCGAGACGGCTTAAGGATTCCAGAACCTGGACGCCGTGCGCCAAATTTTTAAGCGCCGTACTTTCGGTAATTTCCAGCGTCAGTCGAGAAGGGGGGAACTGATAGCGTTCTATAACGCTGCGGACGTTATCGGCCAGATCCTGCTGGTCAAACTGCAGCGCGGAGAGGTTCACCGATAGCGTCCAGTCCGTATGCCCCTCCTGCTGCCATTTCTGCAGTTGGCGACAGGCGGTTTCCAGCACCCAGTCGCCGACGGCGAGGATCAGACCGGTTTTCTCCAGCAAGGGTAAAAACACCGCCGGAAGCAACACACCTTTAGTGGGATGCCGCCAGCGCAGCAGCGCTTCAAAGCCTGACACCTCATCATTGATGGCGCGATACTTCGGCTGATACCAGAGTTCGAACTGCTCGCGATCCAGCGCCTGGGTCAGATCCTGTAAAAACGCCGGGACACCGAGCGACTTCTGGGTCATCCCTTCATGGTAGACAGCCCAGCCGTTGCGGCCGCGCTGCTTAATATTGTACATGGCGGTATCAGCGCGCAGCTTGAGGATATGCAAGCTGTCGCCGTGCTCCGGGTAGAGGCTGACCCCGGCGCTCAGGGAAACCTGAATAATCTGCCCGGCTTCGTAGAAAGGACGCTCAACGGCGTTTACCATCTTCGCCGCCAGCTCAGACGCTTCGGCCTCGTCCGTTTCCGGCACCATCAGAACAAATTCATCTCCACCCAGTCGGGCAAGGACCATTTTGCGGCTCAGACAGGCGCTGATGCGGTTGGCAACGGACACCAGCAGATGATCGCCAACGTGGTGGCCCCAGGCGTCATTGACCAGCTTAAAGCGGTCAAGATCCATAAAGACAAGTGCAAAACGGGTCCCGCTTTTGACGGCATCTTCCATGCAGCTCTCAAGGCGCAAATCGATATTGCTGCGGTTTGCCAGGCCGGTAAGGCCGTCATAATGGGCCTGATGCGCCAGCTGCTGGTTAAGCTGGTGGAGATTCTCCGTCAGGCGAACCGTACGAATTTGCGAGTCGATGATGGAGACAATCAGCATAATACCGAGGATCACAAGCGTAGTAGCCGATACCCAAACAGACAGCCCCATTTCGTTTACGCCACCGGCAGGATAGTGCCCGTGATGATGGAACTCCGCAGCGCTCATGCCGGTATAGTGCATCGCGGCGACGGCAAACCCCATCACCATGGCGGCCACAATACGGTTGATCAGCACGCCTTTGCTCTTCACCCGCAGGCTGAAGGCCAGCCAGATTGCGGTGCCCGATGTCACAATGGCGATAATGACGGACAGGGCGACCAGACCCCTATTCCAGACAATAATGTCGTGCATCATTAGCGCAGCCATGCCGAAGTAGTGCATCACCATCACGCCAGAACTCATAATCGCGGTCGCCAGAATGTGTCGCCTGATAGAGAGCGTATTGCCGGACACGGCAATATTAATGGCGAGTGTAGAGGCGACTAGTGCCGCCAGCAGAGAGATTAACGTCAGATGCAGGTCGTAACGCATCATCATCGGCATTTCCATGGCCAGCATACCGATAAAGTGCATGGACCAGATCCCGATGCCCAGCGTGGCACCGCCGGCGATTCGCCAGAACAGGGATGCTTTTACGCCAGCCGTTGAAATTTTGCCGGCGCTATCCAGCGCAATAAAGGACGCGATAAATGCGACAAGATATGAAATACCGACCAGCACAGGGTCCCACGAGACATAAAGCATCATGTAATCCACTTCTATTAGAGTTGTATAAATAATCTAGCAGTAAATTTTTAGCGCTGTGCTATAAAATTGCCGCCGATCGAAAAAATAAATTATAATGACGACTACAGTTGATGTTTTTTAACGGAGGAAGAGAATGAAAAATGAGGCCTGATAGTTATTAATTTAAGCATTGCTTATACGCTTTCGCAGGCGGAGTTAACTGACCATTAACCCTTACCTGGCTAAGGGTGTTGGTGTATGATATATCTGTTTTATTTATCTGTGTAATTGCGATTTGGTGGTGATCTACCTCTGGTTTTGTCGATGTTGCTGGTGTCATTCGCCAACCAAAGATAAACGCACCGCCATATACGGCGAACATTGATTTGCCTTGAAAATAGCCTGGGTGCGGTGCTATAACTCTCCTGCACACCACCGTGAATAATGTAGCGGCAGGACTGATTATGCTTAAAAATATTAGCGTCAGAACAGTGATATTGGTGTTTTACTGGCTGATATATTGTCACAGGTTTTCTCAGCCAGCAGCAATTTGTTGTTAACACTCAATATTATCTGGGTTGGATCGATCTTTTATTGTGGCTTTATATGACCCGCTACCTGGTATCGCCGATCAATACGGTAAAAGCCAGCATCGATGCGGTAATATCCGGCGACATCTCAATTGCTATTCCTGACTTCGGCAATAACTGTGCCGGACGTCTGATCCCCGGAATTAATAAGCTCTTCAGCAATATAGCCACGCTGGTCGGTGAAATCCGGGCATCATCCCATACGGCAAAGACGCTTTCTGAGCAGCTGGCCGCACGCAGCGCCGGGCTATTCCGGGCCCGCGCATTTGCGCGGGCTTTATTTTGCATCGAGCACCGCGTGCTGCGTCGGCAGCGTCGCGCTGACCCAGCCTGCCTAACCGATGTATAAGCTCGCTGTTCTCCTGCTCCCGCTGGAGCGCCAGCAGAAACCAGACGATGCTATTTTTGATGGCTAGATTTCGCGTGGCCGCTAGTCGCGAATCAAACGTGTTAACCGGCTTGTTACTGGCCACTGTTCTACTCCCGGGCGCTGAAATTTAACTCACTGTTCACCCGATATTAACGACACGCCGTTTCGTTTCTTTACCCTTAATTTTGTGCGGGAAACTAACGTTTTATTTGTCAGTTAATTCAGCACCATGGATGCAATAGTAATGGCAGAGGTCTAGACTAAGCGAAAGTGAAGAAAGCGTTGTGGAGGCGCTGTGGACGCGATTAGAGGAACGGATATTAAGATACCGGATGCCGTTTATGCCTGGGTTCTGGATGGCAAAGGTGGCGTGGAACCTCTGGCTGATGAAACCGTGATTGATGCTCAGCATCCCTGCTGGCTTCATCTTAACTACACCCAACCGGAAAGCGCCCGCTGGCTCATCGAGACGCCGCTGCTGCCGAATAACGTACGTGATGCACTGTCCGGAGAAAGCTCCCGACCGCGCGTCACCCGCATGGGCGATGGTACTTTGCTGACGCTGCGCTGTATCAATGGCAGTACCGATGAGCGCCCGGATCAACTGGTGGCCATGCGCGTCTATATGGATGAGCGGATGATCGTCTCCACCCGCCAGCGCAAAGTGCTGGCGCTGGATGACCTGGTCAACGATTTACAGCAGGGTACCGGACCGACGGAGGTCGGCGGCTGGCTGGTCGATGTCTGTGACGGTCTGACCGATCACGCCAGCGAATTTATCGAACAGCTCCATGACCGGATCATTGACCTTGAGGATAATCTGCTCGATCAGCAATTTCCTCCGCGCGGTTTGCTGGCGCTGCTGCGTAAACAGCTGATTGTTATGCGACGTTATATGGCACCTCAGCGCGATGTCTATGCGCGCCTTGCCAGCGAACGTTTCCCGTGGATGAGTGACGATCAGCGCCGCAGAATGCAGGACATTGCCGACAGGCTGGGACGCGGGCTGGATGAAATCGACTCCTGTATTGCGCGTACCGGGGTGATGACCGATGAAATTGCCCAGATCATGCAGGAGTCCCTGAGCCGCAGGACCTATACCATGTCTCTGATGGCAATGGTCTTTTTACCCAGCACTTTTCTGACTGGCCTGTTTGGCGTCAACCTCGGTGGGATCCCCGGCGGCGAATGGCAGCTCGGCTTTACGATATTCTGCATCATGCTGGTGATAATGATTGGCGGTGTTACCTGGTGGTTACATCGCAGTAAATGGCTGTAAAAAATAACGTTTTCAACAGAAAATGAACATAAAAACGGCGAAATCATTGAGCAAGGTCAAGAAACCTTTTACGCGATCGCGGCAAAATCTCTCTCGCAGGTGAATGCAACGTCAAGCGATGGGCGTTGCGCTCCATATTGTCTTACTTCCTTTTTTGAATTACTGCATAGCACAATTGATTCGTACGACGCCGACTTAGCATAGTCGGCTTTTTTTTTGCCTTCAGCGGCCAGGCTTCTACCCTTAACAGAGTGAACCTGGTCTGAGGAGGCCGTATGAACGCAGATATCCACACGCAAACCATTCCCGGCGATCCCTTTCCGGTCGATCCGCCGCCGATACCCGATCCTCGTCCACCCCAGCCGCAGCCGCAGCCGGACCCGCCTCCGGAAGAGGTGCCGTATAAGCTGTCGCGCGTTTAGCGGGATGGGTATTCAGAGGAACCGCTCAGGCAGGGCGCCTGAGCGGGTTACATCGGTTACTTCACTTCCAGGACGTTAAGACGCAGGCTGTCGAGGGCGGCATCGTCCTCTTCCGGCTGCCAGCCGGCAGGTTGCATCGGGATCTCTTCCCGGTCGAAGGCCAGATCGCCGCCGTCCACCACGTCTGAGCCGTGACGAATACTTTTGAAATCGAACAGGTCGTCGTCGCAAAGGTGGGACGAAACCACGTTCTGCATGGCGCTGAACATGGTTTCGATCCGGCCTGGATAGTGTTTATCCCAGTCGCGCAGCATATCGCCGATTACCTGACGTTGCAGGTTAGGCTGGGAGCCGCAGAGGTTACATGGAATAATCGGGAAGCCTTTGGCCTCGGAGAAACGCTCGATATCTTTCTCGCGGCAGTAGGCCAGCGGGCGGATTACCACGTGCTGGCCGTCATCGCTCATCAACTTCGGTGGCATACCTTTCATCTTGCCGCCGTAGAACATATTCAGGAACAGCGTCTGCAGAATATCGTCCCGGTGATGGCCCAGCGCGACCTTGGTTGCACCCATTTCCGTCGCCGTGCGGTAGAGAATACCGCGACGTAGACGCGAGCACAGGGAGCAGGTGGTTTTTCCTTCCGGAATTTTGTCCTTCACGATGCTGTAGGTGTTCTCTTCGACAATCTTATACTCCACGCCCTGCTGCTCGAGATATTCCGGCAGAATATGCTCCGGGAAGCCGGGCTGTTTCTGGTCGAGGTTAACGGCGATCAGTGAGAAATTCACCGGGGCGCTCTGCTGTAAATTGCGCAGGATCTCCAGCATGGTATAGCTGTCTTTGCCGCCGGACAGGCAGACCATAATGCGGTCACCTTCTTCAATCATATTGAAGTCGGCAATCGCTTCACCGACGTTGCGGCGCAGTCGCTTTTGCAGCTTGTTGAGATTGTACTGCTCTTTTTTGTTAACTAATTGGTTATCTTGCATTTAACTATTATCCGGCTGGCAAAATGGAGTACTGCTGGCGCGCTATGCCTTGTCGCAATCTGTAACGCGCTAAAATATGAGCGTATGGTACGGATTCCGGCGGCGAATACCAGCACGTTTTATATGTTGCCCTGTTGATCCAGCCACGTTAGCGCCGCTTTACCCGCATCATCAACCGACAGATAGACCAGCAGCCGCGAACTGTTGCGCGGGGCCGAGTACCAGTACATCTGCTGCAGGGTGAAGCGACCCAGCTGGGGGGGGGAAATATTTTATCTGATTCTCCACGCCGCGTACGTCGTAGTGCTGGTGCCACAGCGCCTCAAGCTCAGGCGAGGCGGCGAAGAAGCGCGCCAGTTTATTTTCCCACGCCGGGTCACCGCGATGTTCCGCCATCGCCGCGCGAAAGTATGAGACGAACGTCGGCAATACGGTGGGGATTTCGATACGGGAACGCCAGGCCTCGCAGGTTTAATAGAGGTAGATACAGTTACGGTCTTCTTCCGGGACCGTTGTAAAATCCACACCCACCAGACGGCAGAAACTGTCATTCCAGGCCACGATATCAAAGTTCGGTCTCTTAATACTGGCTGGCTGCGGCATCAGGCTATTAAGCATTTGTCGCGTGCCGGGGCTGATACCCTCGCACACCATTCCCTGCCATGTTTCCGGCGGCGTAAGGCCTGCCAGCACAAAAAGATGGTGTGTTTCCAGCGGGCTGCACTGCAGCGCACTCGCCACGCCCCGCAGCATGCTTTCCGATGAATTCGTCGATTAATTCACCTGGCCTTTGCCGTCTGTCTGGCAATGGCCAGCAAGCCTGACGATAACTATGGCCGTCGTTGCCTGTTTATGTGGGGCGTCGCTATTTTGGTCTGACATCCTTACTCTGCGGGATGGCGGAATCGATTAATGGCCTGCTGGCGGCACGAACGCTACAGGAGGCAGGCGCAGCGATGATCGTCCCGCAAATTCTCGCTACGCTGCATGTCACCCTGAAGGGTACTGCGCATGCCCGGGCCATCAGCCTTTATGGCGAAATTGGTGGGATTGCGTTTATCGTCGGGCAAATGGGCGGCGGCTGGCTGGTATCCGCGGATATTGCCGGACTCGGCTGGCGCAACGCCTTTTTTATCAATGTGCCGGTCTGCCTGTTGGTGCTGGCCCTGATCCGTCGCTATGTCCCTGAGACCCGTCATGAAACGCACTCACGGATTGACTGGCAGGGAACCATTATCCTGCCGCCGGTTCTCTGTTGCCTGCTGTTCCCGATGGCACAGGGGCCGGAATTGCACTGGCCGTGGACGCTTGCGGTGCTGCCGCTGCAGGCCTGGATGCGGATAAATGCGCTGCGCAAGGAGGCGCTGGGCGGCCATCCCTTATTGCCGCCGCGCCTGCTGAATCTCACCAGCATTCGCTTTGGTCTGGCTATTGCGCTGCTGTTCTTTAGCGGCTGGTCAGCGTTTATGTTCTGTATGGCGCTGACCATGCAGGCAGGTCCGGGAATGGCGCCGTGGTAGTCCGGAAATAGCTTTGTGGCGCCTGGTGTGGCCTATTTTATTTCTGCGCTCTTTGCTCCGAAGCTGTACGCACGGCTGAGCATGGGGCGTATTTTACTGACGGGTCTGACGGTGCAGATCGCGGGTCTGCTGGCGCTGAGTGCGACTTTCTATGTGCTGGGCACGAAAACAACCACGCTGGCATTAGTCCCTTCCACCGCGCTGATTGGCTACGGCCAGGCACTGATTGTGAATAGTTTTTATTGCATCGGAATGCGCGATATCAGTGCGAATAATGTCGGTGCGGCGAGTGCGATTCTGAGGTTGAGGTGGTTATGATGCTAGCACTGGGAAGCATTGCGCTGAAGCTGCGTCACCGTCTTAGCGTGCGAAGCTGCGTAGTATGATGTAGCGGGGGGAGTTGGGGAAAATAGTTGGCAGCTTCGACACCAAAGCTGCCAGCAAAATATAACTAAATGTAATGATGTATGTCCGTCACAGGTGCACTTTATAATGATCTGAATCACATTGTTCAAACTTTATACTCGTTCCTGGTGATAGGTTTTTTTAATGATCGGCATAGTAATTAACCTTTCTCAGTATATTAAGCGACCACTATCACGGCGCGTTATTTGCGCAACTGACAGGGCAAAGCAGCTCCCGCAGTACGGCAAGACGCTGGGCTGGAGTCAGATACCAGAGCTGCAAGCAACGCGAAGTCTGCGGTTCATCTTTCCACAACTCTTTCATTTCTTTGAGATAATCTTCACTCTTTTTCATGGCGGTCTCTCCTTAAGCCGATGGAGAAACTCTAGTCTTTTAATAGCGGAAGAAAAACGGATGGGTTAGTAAATAAACTTCAGGGTTTAGCGCATACGCCGCTGGGGAAATTTACCTTTGATCACGCCGTCGTAGAAACGACCTTTCGACATCACGATTAAAAAATCACGAAAAACTCTGGCGGGGACACCGATAAATTGCAATGTGCTCTTATCGCGAAAGCAGATTTCGAGCGTGCTGGAAGGTTCGTCGTAGGCGATAGAGGCGATGCGGGATGATTTTACCGGGTGATGCTGCACGTGTTGATGCCTCCTTTCAGTCCTTATGTCTTTTATAATCGGTTACAGAGGGGGTTTTATGCAATATGAATATGATCTGACTTATTCATCAGTGGGATAACAATGCGGCACGCTAAGTCATCTGCCTGCCATATTAATTCCGCATTATACAGGGATAGCCTGGCGGGATACGCTGTCCGGGTTATACGCCTTTACTGAATCCATTAAGAATCGCCTCTTGTTTCACAGGCCCGGGCTGTTGCCCGGGCCTTTTTTTGTCTTACTCTGAGGCGGTTTTATCCGCTTTCCCGGCCATCTGCGCCAGGAAGTCATAGCGTTTTTGCAGATCCGCCGCCGCATCTTGCCACAGCTGCTCCGCGACGTCCGGCTGCTGTGCATTCAGACGACGGAAGCGTTGCTCGTTGAGCAGCGTTTCGGCCAGCGCATCGGACGGTGGACGGGAGTCCAGCGCCAGGGGCAGCTTGCCTTCATCGGCACGGCGTGGGTCGAAGCGGTACAGCGGCCAGAAGCCGGTCGCGGTAAGCTGACGCATCTGGTCGTGGCTCAGGGCCAGATCGTAGCCGTGCTCTTCACAGGGGCTGTAGGCAATAATAAGCGACGGTCCCGGATACGCTTCCGCTTCCTGAATCGCTTTCACCGTCTGGTTCAGCTGTGCACCGAGAGAGATCTGTGCCACATAGACATGACCGTACATCATCATGCTGACGCCGAGATCTTTACGCGCCTTACGCTTGCCGTGTTCGCCAAACTTGGTCACCGCTCCGAGAGGGGTCGCTTTCGAGGCCTGGCCACCGGTATTGGAGTAGCACTGGGTATCGAGAACCAGGATATTGACGTTTTCGGTCAGGCTGAGAACGTGGTCCAGGCCACCGAAGCCAATATCGTAGGCCCAACCGTCGCCGCCAATCAGCCAGATGGATTTCTCCACCAGCGCGTCGGCGTCGGTCAGCAGTTCCGTCGCGCCTTCCACACCTCTCAGATGCTGACGCAGCTCTGCGACCTGTTCACGACGCACTTCCGGTGTGGCATCCGCATGCAGGGCGTCATTCAGCTCTCCTGGAATACGGTCGGCAAAGCCGGAAAGCAGACGCATGACGCGCTGGCGATGCTGGTCAACGGTCAGGCGGAAGCCCAAACCAAACTCGGCGTTGTCTTCGAACAGGGAGTTAGCCCATGCCGGACCGCGACCGTTGGCGTCGGTGGTGTACGGTGTGGAGGGCAGGTTACCGCCGTATATGGACGAGCAGCCGGTGGCGTTGGCAATCAGCAGACGGTCGCCGTACAGCTGGGTCAGCAGTTTAATATACGGTGTTTCACCACATCCGGAGCAGGCACCGGAGTACTCAAACAGCGGCGTGATCAGCTGTGACGTACGGATATCGATACGCTCGAGTCTGCTGCGGTCGATTTCCGGCATCCCGAGGAAGAAGTCATAGTTCACTTTCTCCTCTTCCACATGTTCAAGGCGCGACAGCATATTGATGGCCTTGATCTCCGGATTCTGGCGGTCTTTCGCCGGGCAGACTTCCACGCAAAGATTACAGCCGGTGCAGTCTTCTGGCGCGACCTGCAGAACGTATTTCTGGCCGCGCATATCGCGGGATTTTACATCCAGGGTCTGGAGAGAGGCGGGGGCATTGTCGACGGCGTCAGGCTGAACGACTTTGGCACGGATCGCCGAATGCGGACAGGCGGCGACGCAGTGGTTGCACTGGGTACAGATCTCCGGCTTCCAGATGGGGATCGCTTCGGCGATATTGCGTTTTTCCCACCGGGTGGTGCCGGTCGGCCAGGTGCCGTCCGGCGGCAGTGCGGAAACCGGCAGGCTGTCGCCCAGCCCGGCCAGCATCGCGGCGGTAACGGTTTTGACAAAATCCGGCGCGGCATCGGATACCACCGGCGGGCGCATCGGGCTGTCGGTATTCACCGGTGCCAGCGACACGGCAAACAGGGATTCGCGGGCCAGCGCCAGCGCCTGCCAGTTGCGTTCGACCAGCTCCTGCCCTTTGCTGCTGTAGCTTTTGGCGATAGCGCCCTGTAGCTCCAGCAGCGCGCTGTCGCCAGGCAGTATGTTAGTCAGATGGAAGAATGCCATCTGCATGACGGTATTAATGCGCGCGCCCAGGCCGCATTCGCGGGCGATACGGGCGGCATTAATCACATAAAAACGGGCCTGCTTCTGGGTCAGTACCGCCTGGACATCCTGCGGCAGACGGCACCAGACGTCCTCAGCTGAATAAGGCGTATTAAGCAGGAAAATGCCGCCGGGCTTCAGGCGCTCGGCCATCTGGTATTTGTCAATAAACTGCAACTGGTGACAGCCGACGAAATCGGCCTGTGAAACCAGATAGGCTGAGCGGATTGGCTGCTCGCTGACGCGCAGGTGCGACACCGTCAGGCCACCGGCCTTCTTCGAGTCATACACAAAGTAACCCTGAGCGTACCAGGGCGTGGCATTACCAATAATCTTGATATTGTTTTTGGTGGCCGAGACGCTGCCGTCACTGCCCAGACCATAAAACAGCGCTTCCAGTCTGGCGGCGGACGGGAGCCTGTTCTCCGGCAGCGGCAGCGACAGGTTGGTCACGTCGTCATAAATGCCGACCGTAAAGCGCGGGCGCGGTTTATCCAGCGCCAGTTCACTGAAGACGGCCAGCACGCAGTCCGGGCCGAACTCTTTCGATGACAGTCCGTAGCGACCGCCAATGGTGCGCGGCAGGGTTTCCCGTTCGCCGCTGTTAAAGGCTTCCGCCAGCGCGGTCATGACGTCGAGATAGAGCGGTTCCGCATGGGCACCCGGCTCTTTGGTGCGGTCCAGTACCGCCACGGCGCGCGCGCTCTGCGGCAGAACCTGTAGCAGATGCTCTGCCGAGAAGGGGCGATAGAGGCGCACTTTCAGCACGCCGACCTTTTCGCCGCAGGTCAGCATTTCGTCGACCACCTCTTCACAGGTACCAATTGCCGAGCCCATCAGCACAATAACGCGCTCCGCCTGAGGATGACCGTAGTACTCGAAAGGCTGGTACTGGCGGCCGGTGGCGGCAGCGAAGTCATTCATCGCCTGCTCGACCTGTGCGTATACCGCGTTGTACCAGGGGTTAGTCGCCTCGCGGGACTGAAAATATGTATCCGGGTTTGCGGAAGTGCCGCGGATTACCGGATGTTCCGGATTGAGCGCGCGCGAACGATGGGCGTCGATGGCTTCCTGCGGCAGCAGAGAGCGAACCGTATCGTCCGACAGCGGCACAATCTTGTTAATTTCGTGCGAGGTACGGAAGCCGTCGAAGAAGTGAATAAAGGGCACCCGGCTGTTCAGGGTCGCAATATGGGAGATCAGCGCGAAATCCTGAGCTTCCTGTACGCTTCCGGCGCACAGCATGGCGCAGCCGGTCTGGCGAACGGCCATCACGTCCGAGTGATCGCCAAATATAGAGAGGGCGTGGGTGGCGACGGTACGGGCCGCGACGTGCAGCACAAATGGGGTCAGCTGACCGGCCAGTTTGTACAGGGTCGGGATCATCAGCAGCAGGCCCTGGGATGACGTAAAGGAGGTCGAAAGCGCACCCGTTTGCAGGGCGCCGTGTACCGCCGCGATAGCCCCGGCTTCTGATTGCATCTCCACAACGCGGGGCACGTCGCCCCAGACGTTCTTCAGACCATTCCCGGCCCAGGCATCGGATTGCTCCGCCATGGTCGAGCTGGGCGTAATCGGGTAGATTGCGATAACTTCGCTGGTCCGGAATGCGACCGAAGCGACCGCACCGTTACCGTCAGTCGTGATCATAAGACACCTTAACATTGCGCAATATAAAGAAGGGCCTGAATTACCCCGCAGGCCCTGTTGTTATATTCTCATTCTAGCAAAAGCCCTGCGGCAACATTTTCGCTTTTGTGTACTATCCCGTGCGAAATCATCAACAACGGCAATTTTCAGGCGCTTCTGATAGAAGAATTGCTAAAAAATGTTTCCACAGCGCATAAAACGGCAGCGTTGCACTCGACGAATGCCCCCTGCGCTGCCTATCATGCTACGGTTTTGCGCTTAACAGATGAAGGGGCAGGAGATGCGGACAGCATTTTTGATGGGGTGTGCGGCGCTATTACTGACGGCATGCAGCAGTGAACCGGTCCAGCAGGCTACCGCGGCGCATACCACGCCGGGCCTGAAAGCAGCGATGACCAGCTCAGGTCAGGCCAGCTGCGCGATGATTGGCGGCACGCTGTCGGTTGCGCGTCAGCTTGACGGTTCCGCCACCGGGATGTGCGCTTTGCCAAACGGCAAACGCTGTAACGAACAGTCTCTGGCTGGCGGAACCTGCGGCAGCTACTGAGTCGCGCGCTGATACACCAGGCTTTGTGTGGCCGTTGCCAGCGTCAACTGACTGGCGGTTAGGTCGACTTCTGCGCCGGAGTTCAGCATGGCGTTAAGCGTGCTGTCCAGCGCATTCAGCTGCGAGCTGGCGCAGAGGGTTTTTATTGCCGTCATTTTGCTGACTTTCAGTTTGCCATTATTCAGGCGCCCCTCACCTATAAAGCGGTTACACATCTTCGCTGTGACCTGCATTTTCTCGCCGAACGCCAGCTCTGGCGGATTTTCACCTGCGGGCAGCGCTTGTCCGTCCCAGCTTTGCAGAACAAAGCGCTGATTACGTAACCGGGAATCGGTGACGGCAACATCACTCTCTTTTACGACGCAGCCTGCCAGCAGCGAACCGAGCAGGAATACTAATCGGTCTTCTTCATAACTCTCTTACACTTCGATGGCACAGTAAACTAATGGCTATATTAACGACGCGGCGCCGTGGATCATCGGGGATTGTCTGAATTCGGGGCAAAGGGCGCGCCAGTCAGAGCTGGCGCACCGGTTTCTGTCAGAGTGCGTTCTGGCAGGACTCACCGCTTGCCAGCTGACGCAGGTTTTCCAGTGTCGTCAGTGAAATGCTGGTCAGGGCCTCGGCGGTCAGAAACGCCTGGTGGCCGGTGAACAGCACGTTATGGCAGGCGGAAAGACGGCGGAAAATATCATCCTGAATCACATCGTTGGACTTATCTTCAAAGAACAGATCCCGTTCGTTTTCATAGACGTCCATCCCCAGAGAGCCGATTTTCTGCGTTTTCAGGGCGTCAATGGCGGCCTGAGAATCAATAAGACCGCCTCGGCTGGTGTTAATCACCATCACGCCGTTTTTCATCTGGGCGAACGCATCCTGATTCAGCAGGTGATAGCTTTCCGGCGTCAGCGGGCAGTGCAGTGAAATCACATCCGCCTGGGCAAACAGGGTGGGCAGATCGACATACTCCACGCCCAGCTCCAGCGCCGCTGCGCTCGGATACGGATCAAATGCCAGCAAACGCATACCGAAGCCTTTCAGAATACGCAGCGCGGCGATACCGATTTTCCCGGTGCCGATCACGCCAGCCGTTTTGCCATACATGGTAAAGCCTGTCAGACCTTCCAGGGAGAAGTTGGCGTCGCGGGTGCGCTGATACGCACGGTGGATACGGCGGTTCAGGGTCATCATCATGCCAACGGCATGTTCCGCGACCGCTTCCGGGGAGTAGGCCGGGACGCGCACCACCTGCAGGTCCAGTTCGTGGGCAGCATCGAGATCGACGTTATTAAAACCGGCGCAGCGCAGGGCGATATACTTCACACCCAGCTTTTTCAGCTCTTCCAACACCGGGCGGCTGCCGTCATCATTGACAAACAGGCAGACACCTTCACAGCCCTGAGCGGTGCGGGCGGTTTTTTTCGTCAGAAGGAAGTCAAAAAATTCAAGTTCGAAGCTGTAAGATTCGTTTACAGCCTGTAGATACTTTTTGTCGTACTGTTTGGTGCTATAGACGGCAAGTTTCATAAGACTTTCTCCTGTGACTACCACGTCACGTTAGCATATTTCAAAATATTTAACGATTTCTAAAATTTATTTTAATTGATCCAGATTATACCTAATTTTAGTGCATTCGCGTCGGGATATCGCCGCTGGCTTCAACTGAATGGTTAAACATGCCACAATAGAGAGAAGATAAGCATAATTTTTCGCTAAATCAGGATATTAACAGCCCATGAAGGGTAAAGTCAGAGCCATTATCGCGCTATTCCTGCTTCTGGTACTGCTGCCGCTGACGTTGTTGCTAACGCTTGCCCAGTGGGTGCCCACCCTTGCCGGTATCTGGCTACCGGTCGGGACGCGTATTGCCTTTGATGACTCCCCCCGTCTGAACACGCACGAATTGTATATTCCCGATCTGCGCTATCTGGTTGGCGACTGCCCGCTGGCGCAGCTTACCGATGTTCATCTGAGCTACCCCAGCCGCTGGAAGTTGCAGATAGGCACGCTGGATGTGAACAGCGCCTGTCTCAGCAAACTGCCTAAAAACGACACTCCCGACAACTCGCCCCGCACGCTGGCTGAATGGCAGGCGATGCTGCCCGCCAGCTGGCTGACGATCGACCGTCTGACGCTCTCGCCCTGGCAGCAGTGGCAGGGAAGGCTTGAGCTGGCCCTGACGCCGGAGCGCCAGCAACTGAACTATCGGGGTGAGTCTATAAAGATGCAGGCGAATCTCAAGGGCCAGGCAATGACCGTCAGCGAGCTTGAGCTGACGCTTCCGGGTCAGCAGCAGCCGGTAAAACTGGTCGGCGAATTTACGCTGCCGCTGGTACCTGATGGTGTGCCCGTGCAGGGCCATGCGCTGGCGACGTTTGAGTTGCCTCAGCAGCCGGATCCAGTCGATGCGGAGCTGGAGTGGCGGGATAACGCCGGTCAGCTGGTGGTTCGCGGGCGTGATGGTACTGCGCCGCTGCTGGACCTTCCCTGGACGCTCACCGCTGAACAGCTCACCATCAGCGACGGTCGCTGGAGCTGGCCTTATGAGGGCGTTCCAGCCAGCGGGCGTCTTGGTCTGAAGGTGGAAAACTGGCAGCAGGGGCTGGAGAAGGCGCAGATCGGCGGTCGGCTTAACGTTCTGACACAAGGCAATGCCGGGAAGGGGAATGCGGTACTCAACTTCGGTCCCGGCACGCTCAGTATGCATAACAGCGCGATGCCGCTGCGGCTGAACGGCGAGGCGAAAGCGGGGGAGTTAATTGTCTGGGCCACGCTACAGGCAAAGCTGAGCGGCAGCATTATGGATCCGCAGCTGGCGTTTGAACCGGGTTCACTGCTGCGCTCCCGAGGGCGCCTGATTGATGCCCTGAATATTGAGGACAGTCGCTGGCCGCTGGCGGGGGTAAAGGTCACCCGCAATGGCATTGACGGCCGTCTGCAAGCCATCCTGCGCGCCAGCGAGCGCGGTTCGGGCGATTTCACCGTTCACCTTGACGGCAGAGCCAATGATTTTCTGCCGGACAGCGGTCTCTGGCAATGGCGCTACTGGGGTGAAGGCCACTTTACGCCGATGCAGGCGAGCTGGGATGTGGCGGGCACCGGTGAGTGGCGCGACAAACGCATTCAACTGAATACGCTATCGACCGGGTTTGATCAATTGAAGTACGGCACGATGCACGTCAGCCAGCCGCGTCTGACCCTCGACCAGCCCATCAGCTGGGAACGGGATGAAACCACGCCGCATATCAGCGGCGGGCTGTCGCTTGATACCGGCGAGACGCGCTTTACCGGCGGCAGCCTGTTGCCACCTTCAACCCTTAAGTTCAGCGTTTACGGGCGCGATCCCGGGATGTTCCAGTTTAAGGGCGACCTTCATGCGCGCGAAATTGGCCCTATCAGGATAAACGGCCGCTGGGATGGTGAGCGTCTTCGTGGGCATGCCTGGTGGCCTCAGCAGTCGTTAACAGTCTTTCAGCCACTCATCCCTCCGGAGTGGAAAATGCGTCTGCGTGACGGCAGCCTCTATGCACAGGTGGCGTTCTCAGCAGCAGCGGACCAGGGCTTCGAAGCCGGTGGCCACGGGGTGCTGAAAGCGGGGAGCGTCCTGATGCCGGACAACGAAATTAACGGGGTTGATTTTGTGCTGCCGTTCCGTTTTGCCGACGGCGGCTGGCAGCTTGGCACGCGCGGTCCGGTCAGTTTGCGTATCGCCGAAGTCGTGAACCAGGCCACGGCGAAGAATATCACGGCCGATCTGCAGGGGGCCTGGCCGTGGAGCGACGCGGATCCGCTCCTGTTAACCAACGTCAATCTTGATGTGCTCGGCGGGAAAGTGACTATGCAGCAGCTGCGAATGCCCCAGCATGATGCGGCGTTGATCCGGCTGCAGAAAATTGACGCCAGCGAAATTATCGGTGCCCTAAACCCTAAGCAGTTTGCCATGTCCGGCCCGGTCAACGGCGCGCTCCCGCTGTGGCTGAATAACGAAAAATGGATAATTAAAGATGGCTGGCTATCGAATCCGGGGCCGATGACCCTGCGCCTCGATAAAGACACCGCCGATGCGGTAGTGAAAGACAACATGGCTGCCGGAGCCGCTATCAACTGGTTACGCTATATGGAGATCGCCCGCTCATGGACGCGTGTCGACCTCGATAATCTGGGTGAACTGACCCTGCAGGCGTCGATTACCGGTACGGGCAGAGTCGATGGCAAAAGCAGTACCGTCCATCTCAATTATCGCCATCAGGAGAATGTATTTACTCTGTGGCGCAGTCTCCGTTTTGGTGACAACCTTAAGACATGGCTGGAGCAGAACGCAGCGCTGCCGCATACGCCCTGTCAGACGAATAAAGAATGCGAGGAAAAAAGATGAAAGCACTGCCGGCATTGTTGCCGCTGCTCCTGCTGACGGGCTGTACACCACGGATTGAGGTGGCGGCCCCCAAAGAGCCGATCACCATCAATATGCACGTTAAGATTGAGCATGAGATCCATATCCGGGCGGATAAAGATGTGGAAGCGTTGCTGAAAACGCGCAGCGACCTGTTCTGAGGTGACAATGAATAAGATCATGACATTCGCACTCCTGACACTAAGCCTGATTGCGATTCCGGCCAGCGCGCTGACGCTAACAGAGGCGCGACAGCAGGGGCGCGTGGGTGAAACCCTCAGCGGCTATATTGCTGCGCTGAAAAACGATAGCGAAACCCGGGCGCGGGTTGAACAGATTAATCAGGCACGCCGGGAAAACTATCAGCAGCTGGCGGACAGTAACCATTTACCGCGTGATGAAGTGGCGAAATTAGCGGGGCAGAAACTGGTGAGTCGTGCACAGCCCGGTGAGTATGTGCAGGGAATCAACGGCAAGTGGCTAAAGAAATAAATTACCCGCCGGTCGGCGGGTAACAGAGCAAAAGGTTGCTTATGCAGCAACCAGGCCATCGATGGCCGTTTTAGCATCGGTATGCGCTTTGGTCGCGACTTCCGGACCGTAGGCGATGCCTTCCGCGAACACGAAGTTCACGTCGGTGATACCGATAAAGCCAAGGAACAGTGACAGGTACGGTGCCACAACGTCGCTCGGGGTATCTTTATGGATGCCGCCACGGCTGGAGAGCACGACAGCGCGTTTGCCTTTTACCAGACCTTCCGGACCCTGCTCGGTATAACGGAAGGTAACGCCAGCACGGGCCACCAGATCAAAGTAGTTCTTCAGCTGGGTCGGGATGTTGAAGTTGTACATCGGGGCGTTAATCACGATCACGTCATGCGCCTGCAGTTCCGCGATAAGCTCGTCGGACAGCGCCAGTGCTTCCTGCTGACGCGGGGTCAACGGGGCATCGCTCGGACGCAGTGCGCCAACCAGTTCACCATCCAGCACCGGGATCGGCTGCGCGGCCAGATCGCGTACGGTGATTTCATCCGCGCTGTGCTTTTCACGCCATTGTTCAACGAAATAGTCGGAAAGCTGAGCTGACTGCGAGTACCCTGCCAGAATACTGGATTTAAGGACTAAAACCTTACTCATGGATGATTCCTTTTTGTCTTAGTGGGGGCGGTGCCCCGTTATGTCCAGACACTCTATTGATAAACATCAGTGATGAATAGCGCAATATATCGAAACCTATGTTCGAATTTCTTGAACAAGAAAAGAAGAATTGCGATGTGGTATCCTATAACCAATTGAGTAAAAACCTTTTCTCCGGCAGTGCGCTGCCCATAAGATTATGACAGAACAACAAAAACTGACTCTCCCTATGTTACAGCAGCAGATAGCAAATCTGATCCTGCGTGACCAGCAGCGCTTTGCGCGACGCCTGCACGGCGTGAAAAAGATTAAAAATCCTGAATCTCAGCAGGCGGTTATCCAGCAGATGATGGCGGAGATCGGCGAGGCGGCGGGGCGTGTCGCCCAACGCGAAGCGGCGCGTCCGGTGATTGACTATCCGGAAAACCTGCCGGTCAGCCAGAAGAAACAGGACATCCTTGAGGCCATTCGCGATCATCAGGTGGTGATTGTTGCCGGTGAAACCGGTTCGGGTAAAACGACGCAGCTGCCGAAAATCTGTATGGAACTTGGGCGCGGTGTAAAAGGGCTGATTGGTCATACCCAGCCGCGTCGTCTGGCGGCGCGCACGGTCGCGAACCGTATCGCCGAAGAGCTGAAAAGCGAGCCGGGCGGCAGCATCGGCTATAAAGTCCGTTTTAGCGACCACGTTAGCGACAGGACGCTGGTTAAGCTGATGACCGATGGGATCCTGCTGGCGGAAATCCAGCAGGACCGGCTGCTGATGCAATACGACACCATCATTATCGATGAGGCCCACGAGCGCAGTCTGAATATCGACTTTCTGCTGGGCTATCTTAAAGAGCTGCTGCCGCGCCGTCCGGATCTGAAAATCATCATCACCTCGGCGACTATCGATCCCCAGCGCTTCTCGCGCCATTTCAGCAATGCGCCCATTATCGAAGTCTCCGGACGAACCTATCCGGTGGAAGTCCGCTACCGGCCCATTGTTGAAGAGGCGGACGATACGGAGCGCGATCAGCTGCAGGCGATTTTTGACGCGGTAGATGAACTGGGCCGTGAAAGTCCCGGCGATATTCTGATCTTTATGAGCGGCGAGCGGGAGATCCGCGACACGGCCGACGCACTGAGCAAACTGAATCTGCGGCATACGGAGATTTTGCCGCTCTATGCACGGCTTTCAAACAGCGAACAGAACCGGGTATTCCAGTCTCACGGCGGGCGCCGCATTGTGCTGGCGACCAACGTAGCGGAAACCTCTTTGACCGTGCCGGGTATCAAATACGTTATCGACCCGGGTACCGCGCGTATCAGTCGCTATAGCTACCGGACAAAAGTACAGCGTCTGCCGATTGAGCCGGTATCACAGGCCTCTGCCAATCAGCGCAAAGGGCGCTGCGGCCGCGTGTCGGAAGGGATCTGTATTCGTCTCTATTCGGAAGATGATTTCCTGTCGCGTCCGGCGTTTACCGACCCGGAAATCCTGCGTACCAACCTGGCCTCGGTTATTTTGCAGATGACCGCCCTGGGACTGGGCGATATCGGCGCCTTCCCGTTTGTCGAAGCGCCGGACAAGCGCAATATCCAGGACGGGGTGCGACTGCTGGAAGAGCTGAGCGCCATCACTACCGACGAACAGCAGACGGCGTATAAGCTTACGCCGATGGGCCGCCAGCTCTCGCAGCTGCCGGTCGACCCGCGACTGGCGCGAATGGTGCTGGAAGCGCAGAAACTCGGCTGTGTGCGTGAGGCCATGATCATTACCTCCGCGCTGTCGATTCAGGATCCACGCGAGCGTCCGATGGACAAGCAACAGGCCTCGGACGAGAAGCATCGCCGCTTCCACGATAAAGAGTCCGATTTCCTTGCCTTTGTGAACCTGTGGAACTACCTGGGTGAACAGCAGAAAGCACTGTCGTCCAGCCAGTTCCGCCGCCAGTGCCGTACCGATTACCTTAACTACCTGCGGGTCCGCGAGTGGCAGGATATCTACACTCAGCTGCGCCAGGTGGTGAAAGAGCTGGGGATCCCGGTCAACAGCGAACCGGCGGAATACCGCGAAATTCACGTCGCGATGTTGACCGGATTGCTCTCCCATATCGGTATGAAAGATGCCGATAAGCAGGAGTTTACCGGCGCACGTAACGCACGTTTCTCTATCTTCCCCGGCTCCGGGCTGTTTAAAAAGCCGCCGAAGTGGACAATGGTTGCCGAACTGGTAGAAACCAGCCGCCTGTGGGGCCGCATTGCCGCGCGTATCGATCCGGAGTGGGTTGAGCCCGTTGCGCAGCATCTGCTTAAGCGTTCGTACAGCGAGCCGCACTGGGAGCGCGCGCAGGGCGCGGTAATGGCAACGGAAAAAGTCACCGTTTACGGGCTGCCCGTTGTGGCGGCACGCAAGGTCAATTACAGCCAGATCGATCCCGCACTTTGTCGGGAACTATTTATCCGCCACGCGCTGGTGGAGGGCGACTGGCAAACCCGGCATGCCTTCTTCCGCGACAACCTGAAGCTGCGTAACGAAGTTGAAGAGCTGGAACATAAATCACGCCGCCGGGACATTCTGGTGGATGACGAAACCCTGTTTGAGTTCTATGACCAGCGTCTCAGCCACGAAGTGATCTCCGCCCGCCACTTTGACAGCTGGTGGAAAACGGCAAGCCGCGAAGCACCGGATCTGCTCAATTTTGAAAAGAGCATGCTGATTAAAGAGGGGGCGGAAAACGTCAGCAAGCTCGACTATCCCAATTTCTGGCACCAGGGCAACCTTAAGCTGCGCCTGAGCTATCAGTTTGAACCGGGTGCCGATGCGGATGGCGTGACGGTGCATATTCCGCTGCCGCTGCTGAACCAGGTCGATGACGCCGGGTTTGAGTGGCAGATCCCGGGTCTGCGCCGTGAGCTGATGATTGCCCTGATTAAATCCCTGCCGAAGCCGGTGCGCCGCAACTTTGTTCCAGCCCCGAACTACGCTGAGGCGTTTCTGGGCCGCGCGACGCCGCTGGAACTGCCGCTGCTGGATTCGCTGGAGCGCGAGCTGCGTAAAATGACCGGCGTGACCATTGACCGGGATGACTGGCACTGGGATCAGGTGCCCGATTATCTGAAAATCACCTTCCGGGTGGTGGATGATAAAAACAAGAAACTGCTGGAAGGGCGCGTGTTAACCGCGCTTAAAGAGCAACTGAAAGGTAAGGTGCAGGAGACCCTCTCCGCCGTGGCCGATGACGGCATCGAGCAGAGCGGTCTGCATATCTGGAGTTTTGGCACGCTGCCGGACCACTACGAGCAGAAGCGCGGTAATTACCGGGTTAAAGCCTGGCCCGCGCTGGTTGATGAACGTGACAGTGTAGCAATCAGGCTCTTTGATAATCCGCAGGAACAGCAGCAGGCTATGTGGCGCGGCCTGCGCCGCCTGCTGCTGCTCAATATTCCATCGCCGATTAAGTATCTGCATGAGAAGTTGCCGAATAAAGCCAAGCTGGGCCTCTACTTTAACCCCTACGGTAAAGTGCTGGATCTGATTGATGACTGTATCGCCTGCGGCGTCGATAAGCTGATTGATGAGGCGGGCGGTCCGGTCTGGACCGAAAGCGGTTTTGCCGTGCTGCATGAAAAAGTCCGTGCACAGCTTAATGAGACCGTAGTGGAGATCGCGAAGCAGGTCGAACAGATCCTCACCGCCGTTTTCAATATCAATAAACGGTTAAAAGGGCGCGTGGATATGTCCATGGCGCTGGCGCTCTCGGACGTCAAGTCGCAGATGGCAGGGCTGGTCTATCGCGGTTTTGTCACCGGCAACGGCTTCAGTCGTCTGGGCGATACCCTGCGCTATCTGCAGGCGATTGAGAAACGCCTGGAGAAGCTGACCATCGATCCGCACCGCGACCGGGCGCAGATGTTGAAAGTCGACCAGCTCCAGCATGCCTGGCAGCAGTGGCTAAATAAGCTGCCGCCTGCACGGCGCGATGATACCGATATCGCAGACGTGCGCTGGATGATTGAAGAGCTGCGCGTCAGCCTCTTTGCCCAGCAGCTCGGAACACCGTATCCCATCTCCGATAAGCGAATTATGCAGGCGATGGATCAGTTAAACGGTTAAGCACCGACCCAGGCGTCGCTTATTTTTGCGACGCCTGGCGGGTATCAATCATTACCTGCACCGACATCCCCGGTCTTAACCGCTCTCTCTCCTTTTGATCCGCCGCCACGGCAATGCGGACCGGAATACGCTGGGCAATTTTGACAAAGTTGCCGGTGGCGTTATCCGGGCTGATGGCGCTAAATTCAACGCCGGTTGCCGGGGAGATGCTTTCTACGTGGCCGGTAAACTGGCGATCGTTGAGGGCGTCAACCCGGAAAGTCACCGGCTGACCAACGTGCACATTCGCCAGCTGCGTCTCCTTCAGGTTGGCAATGACCCAGTGTTCCGGCGGCACCAGGCTGGTGAGATGCGTTCCGGCGGTTACATACGCGCCCTGACGCACGCTGATTTGCCCCAGCTGACCGTCGCGCGGGGCGATAATTTGGGTGTTTTGCAGATCGATCTGTGCCAGCTCAAGCGCGGCCGTGGCGCTGGCGACGTCCGCCTCCAGTGAACCGCGGTTCACCAGCGCAGTTTGCAGATCCTGGCGGGAGACTTCCAGCGTGGCCTGGGCCTGGTCGATATCCGCGCCGGTCTGGGCGGCCAGCGCCTGCGCCGTGTCCCGGTCCTGGGCCGACAGATAACCGCTGGTGGCCAGCGACTTGACGCGTTTCAGGTTGGCCTGCGATTTCACATCCTGCGCTTTCGCGCTCTGCAGAGCGGCTTCATTACGGGCGATAACCGCCCGGGCGCTTTTCTGCTGCTGAAGGTTGTTATCCAGTGCGGCGTGTTTCATCTCCAGCTGGGCCTGCGCCTGATGCACCTTCTGCTGATAAATACGATCGTCAATCTGCATCAGCAGATCGCCTTTTTGCACCTGCGCAAAATCCGGCACTTTTACCTCGGTGATATAGCCGTTAACCTGCGGGCTGATAAAGGTCGTCATCCCGCGCACGTAGGCGTTATCGGTAAACTGGCTATGGCGGGTAAAGGGCGGCAGTTGCCAGGCGTACAAAATCGCCAGCACGCCTACCAGACCGATGGAGGCCGCGCCAAACAGCGAGACAATGCGGATATTCTTGCGGGTGTTCGCCTGAGCGATTGCGGCATCCTGCTGACTCATAGTGACTCCGTACGTAATACGTTAAACATGTTATTGAGTTCCTGTGGCTTTACGTAGTGCCAGGCGGGCGGTGATGCGCAGTCGCAACAGCCGCCAGGAGATCCACGCCAGGGTGGCTGCGGCAATTGAGGCGGTGAGCAGATAGGTATCATTCCACGCCAGCACATTGGCCTGCAACGTGCTGTCGGTTTGTAGCTGGGTTAGTGCCTGAGCGTTAAGCAGAGTGCTGTCGTTAATCTGGCTGCTGAACATCTGGCTGTACTGTTGCAGGCGTTCGGTCACCAGCGGACTGGCCTGGTTTAGCTGATCCGCCAGCAGGCTGGAGTGGTATTTCTCCCGCCAGGTCTGGAAGGTGCCGAGGATTGCCGATCCCAGCAGACCACCGATATTCTGGCTCATGCCGAACAGCACCGAAAAGCTGACCAGGTTTCGCGGATCGGCGATGACGCCGCCGATCCCGGCCAGCATCGCCGGAGCAAGGAAAAAGGCGCTGGCGAAGCCCAGTAAGAACTGGCTGACAAGAAGCTGGTCCGATCGGGTGAGATAGTTTGACTGGCTGTCGAGCAGGGAGGCGACAATCATCAGCACCAGCGAGGTCAAAATCGGCCACGCCAGACGCTGAGGCTTGATAGTCAGGCAGCTGGCAACAATACCGCAGACAATCCCGGCAAGGATCGTCCAGGCCAGATGGGTCATCTGTTCGTTCTGTAGCCCCACATACTGTAACCAGCCGATTACCCCGGTATTTTGCTCAGCCAGCACAATACGGATCAGCAGCATAATCAACCCGAGGCGCAGAATACTGCCGCTGGAGAGCCAGCGGGTATTGAGTAGCGGATTGCTGCGGTTATGCTCAAACATCATTGCCGTGAGGATCAGCACCAGCGAGGACGCCAGCGCCCAGCCAATCCACGGCGCTTCAAACCACCAGTCCAGTCTGCCCAGCGACAGCACGGCACAGAGCAGCGCCATGCCCGGCGCCAGCAAAATAAAGGTGAGGAAATCTTTCTTCTCAAACACTTTTTTGCGATCGCCCGGTGGCAGCTTAAGTGCAATCACGCAGGCCAGTGAGATCAGTGCCAGCCCTAGTTCAAAAAAATAGAGTCCGCGCCACTCGTCGATTTGCAGCAGTTCGGTGGAAAAGAGCCTGGCGATGGGGATCGCCAGCGACGAGCCGGTAATACCGATGGTGAGGGCTTTTAGCCGGTGCCGCGCGGGCCAGGCCTGAATTTGATAGTAGATGCCCAGCGAGCTGAGGGCGGCGGCAACCATCCCATGGGCAGCGCGGACAAACAGGGCCGAATTAAGATCGTTAACCAGCAGGTGGAAAAAAGTCACCAGCACGTAAAGCACCAGAAAGCCTTCAGTAAACGCCCGCAGACCATACTGCTGGCGGAATTTAACCAGCAGCAGGTTAATAGAGACGTTGGTCATTACATACACAGCCGGGAGCCAGGCGATCTCCGTTGACCAGGCGGCGAAGGTCCCCTGTAAATTTTGCAGGTTGGCGGTGACCATCGCATTGCCAAGCGCGCCGGTAATACAGACCAGCAGGCCGACAATACCGTAGGCGATGCGCTCTGGCGTGCTGTGATCCGGCGTGGAAGGGGAGCCGAGCAGAGTGGGTTTTTCATGGGATGCCCATTCACGCGGTGCGTAGGGGTCTGACTTTGGCCGGCGCATTGCGCTATCTCCGTTCACGTCTTTTTCTGCTGCGCGCGCCAGATTGATAGCGACGGCGAAAATTTAATCACAAAAGTAATAGTTAGTTGGCTAATGATAATACAGGCAGCATAGCTGACTTTTCAAGTGTATATGATAATCCACTGCACGCTTTAGGAGCACTCTATTGGGCGAATAGGCATGAGCTATTAGCATGGTCAGAGTTTGTTTTATAGGAGGTCATATGTTTTCGAGTGATTTAATCCAGATGAGTGATGAGACTCGTCAAGCAGCCAATCTGCTTGGTCGCTGGCTGGCGCAGCAGGACACAGCCGTACCGCCAGTTATTGCACAGGATGAAGTGATTGTGCTGGCGGGTAATGTCGCGATCCCGACCGTCGATACGGCCTGCCAGCTGGCGGCATCCTCGGAAGCGCTACTGGTGATTACCGGCGGAATAGGCCATTCAACGACCTTTCTCTATGCGGCGGTTGCCCGTCATTCACGTTATCACACGCTGCCGACCACCGGGCTGGCGGAGGCGACGATTCTGGCGGATATAGCCCATCAGTTCTGGCAGATCCCCCGTGAACGTATCATTTGCGAAACGGCGTCCGGCAACTGCGGTGAAAACGCCCGCTTTACCCGCACCCTGCTGGAAGCACAGGGCATAGCCCGACC